>OKRS01001952.1_pt1 | contig 12605 bp, 9 predicted proteins | sample 1601191 | NCBI WGS metagenome assembly OKRS01 (sample SAMEA3541509, study PRJEB24748) | human gut metagenome | biome: human gut; feature: human-associated habitat; material: faeces | place: China | collected 2012
AATTTTCGCTAATCACCAAATTTTCAGACACTTATATTTCGTCGAACTCACGTTATTTACTTATTTGTCTATCTACAATCTTTGATATTCTACCATATTTCATAATGATATAGGTTATCTTTGCAATACACTAAAAACAATTGAGATTCACCTAAATTTATAAAAACAATCTTATGAAATATTTAATGTTATTGTTGCTAACTCAACTTTTCCCATCTTTGGTAATAGCTAAAGAGGTAGTTGAAGTGCAAACTGTAAACACTAATATTACATTGCAAAATAGTATAGACTATCATATCTTATCCAAAGATAATGCAATTGTTGATGGCATAACTATTAATATAGACAATGAAGATGCTTGGTTGATTTTCGATAATATAAAGCCTAATGATGCTTTAAAGCAATATTCAAAGTCTATATTAATAGGAGGAAAGCCTCTTGACATGGAGGATAATGCTAATGTGTTTGTTTATGGCACAGGTTCTGCGTTTGTTTCTCATGGTGTCAACTATCAACCTTTAACAACCTATACCAGTGAAAACTTTACTGGTGAAGTTGCTAAATATTCGTTATCTTACTATTATACCAATCAACAACCTGATAGTGCTCCTGATAATCTTGTAAGAAGATTACAAAATGATAATGCTATCAAGTCTTTCAGATTGAAACGAGGATATATGGCTACAATGGCTACAAATCCCGATGGAATGGGCTATAGTAAGGTTTTTATTGCTGACGACAAAGATTTGGAAGTTTCTTCTTTACCTTTAGAACTCGATGGCAAAATAAGTTATATACGAGTGTTCCGTTGGCAATATCCGACAAAGAAAGGCTGGGCTGGTAGTAAATGGAGCTCAATGCCTGAAGGATTGAAATATGCTCCTGAACAAGCTGATTTGACAAATTCAACTTGGTATTACAATTGGGGAAGTAGTCCTACTATCAACCCTTTAAATCCTAATAAAAATTATAATCAAGAATATGTCCCGGAGAAATGGGGTGCTGGTGGATTGTGGAATGGTATCTATTCTATAACCGATGCATGCCATATAATCGGCTATAATGAGCCAGATCATACAGAACAATCTAATGTTACGGTAGAAAAAGCGATAGAGGAATGGCCTTTACTTATGCAGACGGGAATGAGGTTGGGCTCTCCTGCCACTACAGACTTTAATTGGCTCTACAACTTTATGAACGAATGTCGTCAACGTAACTACCGTGTTGATTATGTTGTTGTTCATGCCTATTGGGGGGGCTTGTCGGCTACAGAATGGTATCAGAAACTAAAAGTAATTCATCAACGAACCAAACGACCTCTGTGGATAAAAGAATGGAACAATGGTGCAAACTGGACTAATGAGTCTTGGCCTTCATCTCAGAATGAACAATATGCAAAACAACTCAGAGATATCACTTCTATAGTAAGTATGCTTGACACCTGTAGTTTTGTGGAGCGTTATTCCATTTATAATTGGGTGCAAGACAAACGAATGATAATCGACTCTAAAGGTAAGCTTACTCCTGCAGGAGAATTCTATGCTAACAAAAAGTCTCCTTACTTCTTTAATAGAGATAAGGAAGTTGCGGTGAAATGGAATATTTCAGAGGCTCCTTTGTTAAAATATGAATCTATATCTAATGATGGTAAGTTGAAGTTGAGTTGGTCTGATGCCAATGGAGAGCAGATAGAAAAGTATATAGTCCGTGAGAATGGTATCGATATTGAAACAGTAACGGGATACCAACATACTTTAGAGTTTTTACCTATGGATAATACTAAATATACAGTATTGTCTGTTCCTGTGGATAAAACAAAGAAAGGACTTGAGTCAAATGCTGTTGCTGTAGCTGTATCGCCTAATGATGCATCTAATTGGTTTCATGCTGATGAAGCAATACTTCGCGAACAGTGGACACCTATAGTATTTAAGCAGAAGTTGGATAATTCACCATTGGTCTATGCTGGTATACCTACATATCGTAATAAAGTACCATTAGCAACACTCGTTAGACAAACGACACCTTGTTCTGTTGATCTTAGATTGAGAACTTGGGAATATCAGAAAAATCCATCTTTCTATAATCCAGATACTCTTGCTTTTCTTATTGCGCCTGCTTGCAATTACAAAGATGAGAATATGCAAATAGAAACAGCCTCGCTTGATAACATTAACGAAGAATGGAAAAAGGTTGATTTTTCAACTACCTTCGTGGAGACACCAGTAGTAGTTCTTTCACCTCAAGCTTGTTCTGATGATACAGCTTTCCAACTTTGTGTTCGTAATGTTAATCGCAATGGATTTGAAGTTAGAGTAAGATATGAAGGACGTTTGCATAATCAATCTACAGCACATAGCATATCATATATAGCGGCAACATCAGGTGCTACTGATATTTGTGGAAAAAGGATTGTTGTTGGTGCAACTCCAGATGATGCAGTCGGAAGCAATATTACTGGTGCATACGAGGTTGTTATAGGAGAAACTTTTTCAGGCCTTCCAATGATTCTTGCACAGATGCAAACAGAAAATGATATAAATAAGTTACAAAACTGAAAGGAGCAGGATTATGCCAATCAGAATCACAGGTTTGAACTCAGGATTAGATACCGAGGCAATCATTTCCGCATTAGTATCTTCTTACAGTTACAAGACCAATAAATACAAAAAAGCACAGACCAAGCTCTCCTGGAAACAGGACGCATGGAAGACTTTAAACACAAAAGTTTACAGCTTCTATACAAGCTTGGACAGTCTGCGTTTCTCTAAAAACTACAATTTGAAATCAACCAAAGTATCTGATTCCACAAAAGCGACGGTTACAGCCAGCAGCTCTGCACCAAATGGTACCCAGAAGCTCAATATCCTTAAGGTAGCACAGGCAGGATACTTGACCGGTGGTAAATTAGATGACAGCACTACAACCGGAACCACACTCGCTGAGTTGGGCTACACAGGCGGAAACGGTACGATCACCTTGACAAAAGGTGATGGCACAAAGAAGACTATCGAAGTCAGCCAGGGCACTACGGTCAACAGCTTTATCAATTCTTTGAAAGAAGCCGGCGTGAATGCAAGCTATGATGATATCAACAAACGTATCTTCGTGAGCTCCAAAGATACCGGTAAGGACAATGACTTTACATTGACCGGTGGCAATGTGGATGGGGCGAATGCGTTGACGAAACTGGGATTGAATGTAAAATCAGATGCAACAGACGCAACCTATAAAACCTACATGCAGTATTATGGTGATGGAACGCAGTCAGGTATCACAGCAAAAGTAAATGAAGCGATCAAAGCCTATCAGGATGCCAAGACTGCATATAAGACAGCTGATGCCCAGAACAGCAACATAAGCGCAGGTTATGGTTACGCATCTGCGTATGCGGCAATGAAAGATGCATTTGCAAAGAGCGGATTGAGCAGTGAAGAACAGACACAGATGATCAGTCTGGTTCAGATGTCTGCAACAGACCGTGCACAGTCTGTCATGGACAGCAATGGCAATATTTATAAGACTGAAAAGACAAACGATGATGGAAGCGTCATTTATTCTTATACAGATGCAAGTGGGAATAAAAGCTACATCCAGAGTGAGACAACTGATTCTGTAACAAAATATTATACTGCTACAGCAAGTGAAGTAAAATACAACAAGATCACTGCATCAGACGGCAATGAGTACAGTGAAGATGAGAACGGACTTTATGTAGATAAAGACGGAAAAAAATATTTTGTGGACGGCAGCAATTTAGTTGAGACAACCGGAAGAAAAGTCAACGGCAGCTGGGAAAAGACAGCTGATGGGAAAACGGTCGCTTTTGAAGCCAGCAAAAAAGAAGAGGCGACAAAGACCGTTTATACCAAGGACTCTAACGAGTTGAGCAACGCAAAATCCGGAACGACCGCTTATACAGATCTGGCAAAAAAGGCACAGGATGAAATGAAATTGTCAGACGAAGATATGAGTTCATATCTCTCTACATTGGCAACGAATGTCGGCACAGTGAATACTTATGAAAATACGGCTGATACTACTTTAGAGGATAGTAATGAGTATTCCAGAAAGAGCATTATCGATAAAGTACATACGGCTTATGCCCAAAATGCGGCACAGGGCGTAACAGACCTTACCAATACATTTGCCGCGGCTATCGCCACCAACAAAACGACAATGAATACCAGCCAGAAGACCATGGATAATAATCAGGTGCTCGCTGATATTGCCGCAATGGAAAACGGTACAGAAAAAAATGCTGCGATTGCTTCATTTGTAAAACAGGTACAGTCAGCACACGACATTGCAAATAACACAAGTATTGAATACAATACAGATGCCAAGAAAATCGATGGCTGTGATGCAGAGATTACATTAAATGGTATCCAATATACAGGAAGTACCAACAACTTTTCTGTCAATGGATTAAACATTACGGCACAGGTTGTAACTGGTGATGGAGATGCGAATGCAATCAGTATCACAACATCTACTGACACGCAGGGAATCTATGATAAGATCAAGGACTTCCTGTCACAGTACAACAGCCTGATCAATGAGATCACATCCCTGTACAATGCAGATTCCGCAAAAGGCTATGAGCCGCTGACAGATGATGAAAAGGATGAGATGTCTGACACAGAAGTAGAGAAATGGGAGCAGAAGATCAAAGATTCTCTGCTGAGACGTGACGATAATCTGGAAAGCCTTATGAGTGCCATGACTTCTGCAATGAGCGGTGCAGTTGAGGTAAACGGCAAGAAAATGTATTTGTCCAATTTTGGAATCAAAACATTAGGATATCTGAATGCACCAAAGAATCAGCAGAATGCATATCATATTGATGGCGATGAAGATGATGCTAATTCTTCCGGTAATGCAGATAAGCTGATGACTGCAATTACCAGCGACCCGGATACAGTGATCGATTTCATGCAGGGACTGACGTCTAATCTTTACAATTCGGTTCATAAGAAAATGCAGACATCATCATTAAGCAGTATTTATACAGTTTATAATGATAAAGAGATGGCATCAGAGTATAGCGATTATACAGATCTGATCAAGAAATGGGAAGAAAAATTACAGGACAAAGAAGATTATTATTATAAAAAATTCTCTTCTATGGAGACGGCACTTTCTAAACTGAACAGCCAGACATCATCGTTAAGTGGTTTATTTGGCGGTTGATGAGTAAGTGAACTTGTACTAAAGATGATTGCAAAACAAATACATTGAACAGTAAAATACAAAGCAGAGCGGATATATTATCTGCTCTGCTTAATATGAAAAAACCAGGAGGGTACTATGTTAGCAAATCAGGGATACGCAGCTTACGCTAACAATAAAATTATGACAGCATCACCAGCGGAGCTGACATTGATGCTGTATGAGGGAGCAATCAAATTTGCAAACCTTGCAATTGTGGGAATTGAAGAAAAAGATATTATGAAGGCTCACACTAACATCATGAAAGTAGAGCACATTATAGAAGAATTCCAGTCAACCTTAGATCATAAATATCCGGTTGCAAAAGATTTCGATGAGGTTTATTCCTATTTAATGATCCGACTTCGTGAAGCAAATATGAAGAAAGACAAAGAAATCATGGAAGAAGTTTTAAAGCATCTTCGTACCATGCGTGATACGTGGAAAGAAGTCATGCGTACCGCAAGAGCAAAATAAGATAAAATAATGGAGAATGGTGCTATGGCAGAAAACCAGTACATTGCAATTATGCTACAAAGTCTTCAGAAAAAAGAGAAGGTTTTAAACAGCATCATACAGATCAACAAACGTCAGAAAGAAGAACTGGAGAATCCATCTTTAGATCCAGACGACTTTGATAAGACAGTAGAAGAAAAATCAAAACTCATAGAACAGCTAGAGCTGTTGGATAATGGCTTTGAAAAGCTTTATGAAAAAGTACGTGAGGAACTGCAGACGAATAAAGAACTCTATAAGGATGAAATTCTTAAAATGCAGGGCTGTATACGCACGTTAACAGACAGAAGCATGGAAATTCAGACACAGGAAGCCAGAAATAAGCAATTGATGGAGCAGAAGTTCGCAAGTGTGAAGAAACAGGTAAGAGAAATCCGTTCCAGCCAGAAAGTTGTGAATCAATACTACAAGAATATGATGAAGAAGGGCTATGTGGAACCGCATTTTCTTGACAATAAAAAATAATTGATAGAAAAAAAGAAAAAAATCTTTTTTTACTATAAAGTATTGGAGGGAATCTCCGATATATAAGTCAAGTAAAGAAAATTACTTGCAGGTGAAAGTTCAAGCAGAGCGTACGGCTGGGAGGATGGAAACCTAATATAACAAAACAAGTACATAAAGTACAGATGCAGCATGGACGCTGCATTACATTCAAGGAGGAAAAAATAATGGTAGTACAGCACAATCTTACAGCGATGAACGCTAACAGACAGTTAGGAATCACAACAGGACAGCAGGCAAAATCTTCAGAGAAATTATCTTCTGGTTACAGAATTAACCGTGCAGCAGATGATGCAGCAGGTTTAACAATTTCTGAGAAAATGAGAAGCCAGATCAGAGGACTTAACAAAGCTTCTGATAACGCACAGGATGGTATCTCTCTTATCCAGACAGCAGAAGGTGCTTTGAACGAAGCTCATTCTATCTTACAGCGTATGAATGAATTAGCTACACAGGCAGCTAACGATACAAATACAACATCTGATAGAACAGCTATCCAGTCTGAAATTGATGCCCTTACATCTGAAATTGACCGTATTTCATCTACAACACAGTTCAATACACAGAACTTACTTGATGGTAAATTTAGTGCTAAGAATCTTCAGGTTGGCGCATTAAATGGACAGAAGATTTCTATCACAATCAAAGCGATGAGTGCAACAGGACTTGGTATTACTGCTGGTACTAACAACAAAGTTGATACATTTGCGGATGCAGGAAAAGCAATGAGTACTTTCCAGAAAGCTATTTCAAAAGTTTCTTCACAGCGTTCTTCACTTGGCGCATTACAGAACAGATTAGAGCATACAGTTGCTAACTTAGACAACGTTGCTGAGAATACCCAGTCAGCAGAGTCTCGTATCCGTGATACAGATATGGCTGAAGAGATGGTTGAATACAGCAAGAATAACATCCTTGCTCAGGCAGGACAGTCTATGCTTGCTCAGGCTAACCAGTCTACACAGGGAGTTCTCTCCTTATTACAGTAATCATAACTGTAGAATTACAAATAGGATCGGCATAGCCGGTCCTATTTTTTTGACAATCATGGAGGTAAAATGAGCAAGACAAGTGAAATAGCAAATACATTACAGATTGTAGAAAAAATGTTCATGCAATTACGTCAAGTAACAGATGATGCATGGGACTATGTGAATAAACATATACAAGAGTTGGTTTGCAGAATGACAGAAATGGTAAACTGGGCACAGCAGCAAATAAAGGAAGGTAGGGAATTTCCAATAGATATTTTGCTGCAACAGTTGCAGAATCTGGATGAAGCATATACACAGAAAGATGAAGTGCTATTAGCAGATACCTTAGAGTATGAGATAAGCAATGCATTGCAGATATATTTGGAGCAGGGAGAAGAATAGTATGGGATTTTGTGGAAATGCAAGAAGAACAGTAGCTGGCATGACAGATCGGCTTACGGCAATGTCTGTTGATAGGGTAGAGCAAATATATAGTAGTAAAACCAGCTCATGTCAGATAATGGAAGCAGATACAGAACAAGGCAGGATACTTGCAGTAGAAAAAAATAAAAGATTTTTTCCTCTAAATAGTTGTTATGATGCAAAAAAAGCGAGCAAAGAATGGGCAGAACAGTTTGACAGGGAGGATATTAATGATAATAGCACCATTATTGTATATGGTTTATCAGATGGAAGAAGTATATTGGAATTATGCCGGAAAAGGTCAAATTGCAGAGTGATTATATATGAACCATGTCAGGAGATTTTCTGGAAGGCAATGGAGTATGAGGAAGTTGCACAAATTGCAGAAAATGAAAACGTGTGTCTGATTGTAAAAGGAATATGTGAAGAATATTTCTTTCATGCACTACAGTCTGTATTAGACTATTCTAATTTTCAATTGGTCGTACAGGCGGTTTTGCCGAATTATTTACAGATTTTCCGAGAAGAATATCAGGAAATGATAGACGTATATAGGAGCGTGGTAGAGCTAATCATATTCACAAGAAATACAATGATTTTAAGAGGTGTTGAGATTCAGCACAATGCGTATGGATTAGCCAGAGACATGATTGAATCAAATTCAATTGTGCAGCTGACAGATATTATAAATAGGAAAATGATGAAGGATATTCCTGCAATCCTAGTGGCAGCAGGACCTTCTTTAGATAAAAATGTAGAGGAACTAAAAAATGCTAAGGGAAAAGCTTTCTTAATGGTTGTTGATACAGCTTTGAATACGGTACTGGAACATGGCATTATTCCAGATATGACAATTAGTGTTGATTCGAGGAAACCATTAACTTTATTTAAGCATAAAGAATATGAAAATATTCCGATTGCTTTATCAATGAATTCCAATAAAGAGGTTGTTAAGAAGAATCATGCAAAACATTTTTATGAGATAGATGAACAGAGCTATTTAAAGAAAATAATAGAAAATTCGGGTAAGGAGGCAGTACAGCTTCCTTCAGGAGGTTCAGTAGCAAACAATGCATTGTCGTTATTGTATGAGATGGGATTTGAGATAATGATTGTGGTTGGACAGGATCTTGCTTATCCGGGCGGAGTCGAGCATGCAGAAGCTGCTTATGGTAAGGGGAATGATAAGGTTGATGTAAAGAAAAAGAATTATATTGAGGTAGAAGACAATTACGGAAATATGGTCTTGACTGAGGCGAATATGAATATTTACCGTAAATGGATAGAAAATTATATTGCGGCCTATGATAATTTAAAAGTGGTTAATGCGACAGAAGGTGGGGCTAAGATTGCTGGAACAGAGTTTATGAAATTATCAGAAGCCATAGAACAGTATTGCAAGAAAGATTTTGATGCAAAAGAGATTCTTGATTGTGAACCATATTTTACAGAGGAGGAACGAAACCAATTTATTGAGGAAGTCAGAAATATACCAAAACAGATAGAAAAATTGGAAAATCTGGTAAAAGAGACACAAAAGCTTTATAGAAAAGTAGATAGTTTGAATGGAAAGGGAAAGACCAATTCCATGCAAATGAGAAAAGCAATGGATGAGATTGCATCATGCAATGAAAAGATAGATGAATCTGTTGTGACCGCTATGCTGCAGGCATATATTGCAAAAACAGATTATGAGATACAGGGTGAAGTATTAAAATACAATGAGAATGATTCGGCATTAAAACTGGTAAATGATTTTGTAGAACAGGGACAAAAACTGTTAACAGCATATCAGGATGCAATACAGCAGCTAAGAGAAGATTTGCCGTTGATTATGGAAGACTTTGAATAAAAATACACCTTCAGAAAGACTGAAGGTGTAAAAGGTCAATGCGAAAAAGCAGTCTGGATCAATTCATGACATCGGATGAAATAAGTATGGTGTTCTTTAATATATTCATAACCACTATGTGCAATATCCTTTGCTATATTAGGGTGTGTGAGGTAATAGGCAGTTTTATCAAGGAGATCTTCTTCACTGGTATAAATATCAAGATGTTCTCCAGGGGTTAAATGCAGCAGCAAATCATTTTGATAATTTGTGAGTAGAAATCCCTCGCATCCAAGCACATCCCATACCCGGAGAGATACACCATTTCGTATTGGGCGAGATGTCAGGTTCAGATTAATCTGACTCTGATGAAAGATGATAGGCATTTCCATAATGGTGTTTGCACCTTCATGTACATGGATAGAAGGTAAATCTTTGGTGTCGCTAAAGGTATAAAGGTCTACATCATAAAGAGAAGACAGCATTTTTAGAAGATGTGTTCTCTCTAAGACCGTGATATTTGTTCCGATATAATATTGACTGATAAGAGCTTTGTAATCAGCATACGATTTTTCGGGAAAGATATATTTCTTTTCCATATTTCTATTAAAATATCCAACGATATCTGACGTGATCATTTCGTCAATCAGATAAGAGCCATATATTTTTTGTTGAATATTCATCAAAGAATCAAGATATCCCTTCATATAGTCAGAATCGTGCTTCAGATAAATATAGGGATTCTTCTCACTGTAAAGAGAACCGATAAATGAAATCTTGTGGGTAAATTTGGCTAAATCATTTATAGTTGCATTCTGGATATAATGTTGTTTATCTTCTGCATCACAGGCAAGTGGCAGGTAGAAAATACATTCTGGATTATATTTTCCAAAATCGGCTAAGAGTGCAGAGTCAAACAGGAAGATTCTGTTCCATGGATTCGAAATGCTTTTGGAAAAGAGCTCTAAAACAGGACTGTCTACAATCCAGCAGACATATCGAATGTGGTAAATGTTACATACCTCAGATATAATCGGATAAAAGTTAATGCTAAAGACAAAATCATAAGAATGTCTGTCAAGTTCATTCTGAATAAGGGACAGGGTTTCTTTTGGAGTTACGTCTTTGCGAAAAATCTCTGTGTCAATGGTAGTAACTTGATGTCCAAGTTCTTCAAAAGCTTTTATGATGTCACGTTCACAAATACTATTATAGCGATAAAATAAAATATGCATGGAGTACCTCTTTTGTTTGTGGAATTATTTTATGATTCATATTATAATCAAGAGAGAAAAAAATGTAAAATAGATATTAAAACAGTGAGGCAGGAAGATGGACAGGATCAAAGTATTATTAAGTATATAGAGGAAACAAAATGGCTGAGATAAGTATAATTATTGCGTGTTATAATGTTGAAAAATATCTGATGAGATGTTTTGAATCGTTAGAGAAGCAGACAATCGGTATGGAGAATATGGAACTCATATTTGTGGATGATGCATCCACAGATCACACATGGGATATGATACAGACAATAGAAAATCAGTACCCACAGAATGTGGTTGCGATTCACTGTGATGAGAATGGGCGTCAGGGAAAGGCACGCAATATTGGAATGTCATATGCTACTGCAGATTATATAGGATTTGTGGATTCGGACGACTGGGTGGAAGCGAATATGTATGAGATATTGTTGGATGAAATAAAAAGAAGTAACCGGGATATCGTATATTGTAAATTCTTCCGTGATAATGGAACAGAAGAAAAAGTACATCAACTGGATGGAACAGTGGCATATCTGTTGGTTGACAGTGATGAAAAACGAAAGGAATTTATCTGTTCAAATTGTCTTGGGTATGGAGTGTGGGATAAAATATATAAAAAAGATTTTTTAGTAAAAAATCAAATCTATTTTCCAGAAAATGTTGCCTATGAAGACATATTTTTTTCTGGTTTATATTACCTGTATGCAGAAAGAATCGCAATTGTCAATTATGAGTTATATCACTATTTTGTTAATGAAAATTCTACCGTTTTGAAAAAGAATGCAGATTATCATGATGATATTTTAAAGGTTACCAAAGAACGAGTGGATGAATATCAAAAGCGTGGAGTATGGGATACATATCATGATGAAATTGAACTGGATATTTTGATTTCGGGATATTTGGCAGCGTTGAAAGTCATGTTTTTACGTTATGATAAGGTTCCGTATCAATTATTTTGTGATTTTCAAAAATTTATGAATATAGAATTTCGTAACATTGATAAAAATCCATATATAGAAAAATATATTTCTGAAAAATATAAAATTTTAATTGCGCTACTGCAGATTAAAATAAGAGAAAATGAATTAGAGAATGTTGCTGAAAAATTTCGAAAATTGTAATGCTAGAGATAAGAGGGAAAGATAAAAATGAAGAACTTTTTAAATACCATTATAGAGTGCATTAAGTACATACAAGTTTATGATTATGAATTGCTAAACAGCAAAAAAGATATTATAAAACAATATTTTGATGAAATGTCAGAGAAACAACAAGAAGAATGTTTAGATTTATTAAAGGGTAATGGGAAAGAAACTATATTAATATTGTCGTATTTACTTCAAATTATAAGAAAACCAATAATACAGACTAAAATAGAAGAGGTTTTATTGAAAGAAGATATTCCAGTACTTGAAGTTTTAAATGCACTTTTTCAGATGAATTGCTATTTGTTTAAATTACCAATAGAGATAAATCAAAAAAAACATTATCAATATCAGTATATGATTTATAAGAAACAAGTTGAAAAGATTGAGAAAAAGGTGGCTTGTGATATAGAGTATATTCCATATTCGCATCGGAATTCAAATAAAATTATGATAATGTGTAGAACTTTTTTGAGTGAGGTTCATGCTCCGACAGCAAAAATTGTAAATATTTGCAATTATTTAGGAAAATTAGGGTATGAGGTATGCGTTTTATGCACGTATGGTGGAAATATAGAAAAAGAATATTGGAATGAATGGTATGATTCATGTGTGGAAAATAGTGCGTTTATAAACACAGGAAAAATTTGTGTCGAATATTTTGGTGTTCATGTTAGTGGGTACATAATATGTTATACATCAGAAAATTTTATTGAAGAGACAGAAGAAACGT
>OKRS01001957.1_pt1 | contig 12590 bp, 6 predicted proteins | sample 1601191 | NCBI WGS metagenome assembly OKRS01 (sample SAMEA3541509, study PRJEB24748) | human gut metagenome | biome: human gut; feature: human-associated habitat; material: faeces | place: China | collected 2012
CCACTCTTCTAAAAATCCAAAATCCAAGCAAGCCCTAACGACCGATTTGGGTTTAAAGTACCCAATCATCAATAGTCTTTTCGTCTTCTATTTCATCAACAAGTCAGTAGTATGTTATAGATTATGCGACAAAGGTAACAAAATAAATTAACAACAAGAAAGATTACATAAACTTTTTTATCTTTCTTTAAACAGAAAACTCCCGACACGGCCAACACCATGTCAGGAGCTAAAATTATAGAACTATTTTAAGCTATGATTACTTAACAAACTTCTTACCGTTCTGAACGTAGATTCCGTTTGCAAGAACAGCAGCGTCTGTACCTACGAATCTTCCATCGAGAGTATAGATGCGGTTGTTTGCTGGAGCAACAACGTTGTTAATAGTGTTGATACCTGCTGTAGACTCTGTCCAAGAAGTCTGGTCGCCAGTAATATCAAAATACATAGTCTTTGCACCCTCTGTTGCAGAGATAAGAGCAACACCCATAACATAAGCCTTCTTCTTGAAAGCTACAGAGAAGCGACGGTCTGCAGTCCAAGGAAGGAGGTTCTCACCCTTAATGATCTTGCCGTCAGCATCTGTTGCCTGCTCGTAGAACTGGAGGTAAGAGTTTACAACCTCTGTATCGTCAGCGTTCTTGTTAACGTCAAGACTTGCCTTGTTCATCTCGTCTTCTGTTCCCTGCTTGTTTGTCAAATCAACAACAAGCTTCAATGGCTTTGTGAAATACATCTCTGTCCATGTCTCTGTCTGGAAACCAGGAGCCTTGTATGACTTGAGCTTTCTGTTTGTAGGGTCGCCCTCAAAGTTTACATAGCTCTCATCAGTATCTTCGTTGTATTCACGAGCGTAGAACTGCAACTGTCCCTGAGAAGCGAGATAGAATACAACCTGCTTGATGTTGCTTACACCCTGTGGGTTTGATGTATCCTTGAACTTGATTTCTGTGTTTGAGTTCAATGTTGCATAAGTACCAGCAGCGAAAGAGATACCTGTCTCTGGGTCTGTATAATCAGCTGTCAGAACATGATAGTTAGCACCTGTTGCAGTACCGCCATCTATTGGAAGTGTATTGAAGTCTTCGTCAAGATATGCTTCCTTGATCTTGTTCAGCATCTCGCCAGTAACCTCTGAACCGTCAGTCACTCCGGTAACGACAGTCGTGCCGTCAGCAACCTTCATTGCTGTTTTAATAACGTAGTTCTTGTCAAGTTTGAAAGCCTGTGCGTTGGCAGAAGCAACGCCTACGAATGCCATAAGTGCAATTGCGTAAATTTTCTTCATTGTCTTTATTTTTTTAATTGTTAGTAAATTGATATGATTTTTATTCTCTGTGCACCTTGATGATGCACAGAGAATAGAATATTATTTATTGCTCGAATCCGTCAAGACCAGACTTGGCTGTTGTGCCATAGCCATTGTCTCCATACTCTTCCTTGTTGTCAATCTGCTGCAGGAAGGTCTGGCTGATAGGACGCCATTTCATATAATCCCTGAATGACTCAGCCGCACGCTTGTTGCTCTTTGCGAACTGTGAACGGAAAGCCTGATGACGCTGGAGCAAAGCCCAACGCTGATGCTCACCGCAAAGCTCACGGGCATACTCGTCAAGGATAGTGCTTTCTGTTACCTGTCCGGCAGTAATCTCGTATGTTGCAGCTGAAACGCCGTCACGAACAGAACGCTTGCGCAGCTTGTTGATATAGTCGGCAGCCTTCTGGTTCTCACCGAGCTTCTGGTTTGCCTCAGCGGCAATCAGATAGATCTCAGCAGAGCGCATTACTGGAATGTCGCCATTCTTTATCTGCAGGTTTGAACCATAGAACACACCATCATAGTTCCACTGGAACTTCAACAGACAAGGGAATGTCTGCCACAATGGATTTGTCTTTCCGTATTTTGTTTCCCAAGAGTTTCCAACACCTGTTGAGAGATACTGGTGGTTCTCATCAAACAAGTCGTCGATATCAACACAAGCATAAGAACGATTGTTCTTGCTCTCGTCTGACACAGTACCGTGCTTGTAGAGATACAGGAAGATGCGGTTTTCATCCTCTGCCATAGGATATTCCATAACATAAGGATTCTTCGCAGCAACGAGCTTGCTTACATCACCGCTTGTCTCGCCCTTAGGCCATATAGATGCGGTATACTGGTTTCCACCTGATGTTGAGCTAACGGCATTGCAATCTACATAAGGATATATTTTCTTCTTCTGAGCACCGAACTGTGTGTTTATACCATACAGCTTGCACAGTTTCGGATTCAATGTCAGCACACGCTTTGTATAGTCAATCCATGCAGGCTGCTGCATAGAGAATGTACCGAATGCAGTCTGGAAAGAGTTCTCCCAACGCTTGTCCCATGATGCATCATACAGGTCAAGCAGATACTTTGAAGGAGCGAACAAACCAGAATTTGTTCTACCATAATAATAGTTCTGCTTGTCTGCAGTAATCATTGACAGGTCAGAGCATACGGTCTGGTTCCAATAGCAATATGCAAACAACTTGTTCTTACCAGCATTGGCATTGTTCCATGTCTCTGCATCTACACTTGCATCAACACCGGCAGCTACCCAAAGAGCTTCTTTGTTTGTACGGTTATTGGCACTTGCCCACATGTCAGAGATGTCGCTATACAGATAACCGCCGTACTTGGCACCACCGGCTTCTGTGTCGGCAACGAAGTCACCTGCCAGGTCAGCAGCTTTCTTCCAATAGCTTTCTCCATCCGGAGCTGTCAGACCCTGACCGGCAGCCTGTACGTATGCACGGCAGAGGATACCGACAGCAGACTTCTTGGAAGCGCGTGCACGGTTGTTGTTGTATGGTTGTACACCAAGATTATCAACAGCATACTGCAAATCCTCGGTAACAGACTTGTAGATTTCAGAAAGGGTGTTACGCTTTGGAGAGAGGTTGACACCTTCGTCAGCGTTTCTCTCAACAAGAGTAATAGGACCATAATATGTGGTAAGCATAAGATGATAGAATCCTCTCAGGAAACGAGCTTCCGCATAAATGGTCTTTATGTCCTGAAGATTCTCGTTCTTCTCGTCTTTCATCATCTCCTCACCATTCTTTATTACAGTAGCGCAGTTTCCGAGAGCGCAGTATGCCTGCATAAAGAACTTATCCCATGGCTTGTTTGCATTAGGAACAAGGCTCTCGTAGTAGAACAGTTCCTTTGTATTGTCGTTGTTCTTTGATGTTAGCCACAAGTCTGTACCAGCCTCTGACACCTCAAGGAAGTCCGCAACTGTATACATCTGTGCATAAATTGGCTCATAACACTTTGTCTCCAAGCCATACCACTTATTGTATTCTGTAAGGCTGTTGGTCGTATCGGCATCCAATGGATTATACTCGTCCAAAGAGCAAGATGCCAACAACGCTGTGGAGCAAAGAAGCAAAGCTGATTTTATTATGTTCTTTTTCATTGTTATTTTCCTTTAAGTAATTTAGAATGCTATATTAAGACCAAACACCAACTGCTTTGTGAGTGGATAATTATAGTTTCCGTTCATTTCCGGGTCGTAGTCTTTCAACAGATGACTCTTTGAAACGATAAGCGGATTTGTGATAGTTCCATAAACACGGAGGTTGGACAAGCCAAGTCTCTTGCAGATGTTATTTGGAAGTGTGTATCCCAAAGTGATGTTCTTGATCTTGAAGAATGATCCGTCAACATAAGACAATGCTGCGAAACCAGGATAATAGCTCAACTTATCAGAGATGCTTGCATTCATTGCAGGGAAGTCATTTGAAGGGTTGTTCTCTGACCATACATTGAAATACTCCGGATAGTTGTTCTTTCCTGTAGGATCATAGTTTGTCAACATCTTGTAGTTTATCATCTGACCCCAACGCATATACATATAGATGCTCAGGTCAAAGTCCTTGTACTTGAATGTGTTCTGGAATCCGAGAGACCAGTCTGGAGAGTTGTGTCCGATAACCTGATAATCGTCTGCTGACAAAGCGTAAGGATTAGAAGCATCGTATCTGTGCTCTACGCCCTCTGCATCATTCTTTGTGTAATATACAGAACCGTTCTCGTCTACATGGCGCTTGATTCCCGGTACATCAACCTTGATATATCCAGGCTTCATGCCGAAGCAAGCTGCATCATCAGCCTCGTTTGTCTGCCAGATACCATTGAGCTTGTAATGATAGAATGAGTTAACGGCTGAACCTACAGAGTATACATAGTCGCCATTTATTACCTTATCATTTGCAGTACCCATCAACTTGGTAATCTCCTCCTTGTTGTAGTTGAATGTAAGAGTAGAGTTCCACTTGAAGTCTTTTGTCACAATGTTTCTTGTGTTAAGTGTAAGCTCAATACCCTTGTTTCTTGTTTCAGCAAGGTTCACATTTGTAAGATACTGTGTTGTAGAGTTGTAAGCACCACCTGTTACAGGCAGGTTCTTATGCCAGATTACATTGCTTGTGTTTGTAAGATACCAATCCATGCTCAAGTCGATACGACTGTTGAGGAAAGCGGCATCCAAACCGATGTTCCAGCTCTTTGAACGCTCCCAAGTAAGCTTCTTGTTTGCTACTTCCTTAGAATATCCGTAAGTTGTTATCTTCTCTCCACCGATTGTAAGATAGCTCTGCTCAATCTTTGAAGTTGAAGCATACGGACTGATATTTGATGTACTACCAGTTTCACCGTAACCTACTCTCAGCTTCAAGTTGTCGAGCCAGTTCTTTGTACTTTCCATGAACTTCTCGTCGCTGATACGCCATCCGAGAGAGAATGCAGGGAAGGTCTGCCACTTCTCATCCTTTGCAAGACGTGAGTCACCGTCATGACGAACAGATACTGATGCGAGGTATCTGCCGAGGTAAGAGTAGTTGATACGTCCCATCCAACCCATACGCTTTGACATTGAGTATGATGATGAACTCTGACGTGTAACGGCGTTATCAAGATTGTTCCACAGATAGCTGTTGTTCAAGATTCCGATACCCGATGCGGTGGCACCCTCTGAGCGTCCGTGTTCATAAGATGATACACCGGTAACGACGAAGTTGTGCTCCTTGCCGATATTGAAATTATATGTAAGGATGTTCTCCCACTTGTAACGATAATAGTTTGACTGTGATGTTGATGCCTTTGTATCGGTTTCAACATTGCCTCCTGACTTGATGAAGTTATAAGAACCCTGTCCTGTGAAAGAGTTTGAACGTGAGTGTGTCAATGTTCCATTGATTCTGCTTTCCCAAGAGAAGCCCTTGAACGGAGTAATCTTGATATACGGATTGATGTATACCTTTGTATTCTGACCCTGTCCACGATAGTTGCTCTTGTTGTTTATAAGAAGGTTGATATAGTTTGTATCGCCTTCTACTGGATAGGTGGCATAGTTTCCGTTCTCGTCATACAGGTCGCCATAAGGTATTGCTGTCATGGCATCCTCCAACTTAGCGAAAGGAGTGTTCTTGTATACATAAGAACCCTGGATTGCGATACCTGCGCTGAACCAGTTGTTCACCTTGTTGTCAATACGGATATTGGTTGAATAGACCTTGTAGTTGTCATCTCTATACTGACCCTTCTCATCAGAGAAGTTCATAGACATGTAAGCCTTTGTCTTGTCTGTTCCACCTGAAAGAGATACAGAATAGTTCTGCACGGTTCCTGTATGGAGGAGCTCGTCTGCCCAGTTGATGAACTTCTTGTCCTGGTATGCCTTATAATAGTTCGGATTTGACTGGAACATTGTTTCATCGTCAACATAAGTTCCGGCATTACGATTTGCCTGACGGAGACCTTCGATATAGCTCTCACCCTGTCTTACCTTTGGCATTTCAGACCAGCTGTTTATACCGAAATAAGCATTTACGTTAACAGAGAGCTTTCCTGCCTTACCGCCCTTGGTGGTGATGAGTACAACACCGTTTGCACCTTCCATACCATATACTGCTGTTGAAGATGCATCCTTCAATACCTCAATGCTTTCAATATCATTAGGGTTCAATGTTGAATAGTCACCAGGCATTCCGTCGATGATAAAGAGAGGAGCTGTACCAGAATCGCTGAACGAACGGTTACCACGCAACTGAATCTTCACACCAGCACCGGCTCTACCATCTTCCTTTGTGATATCAAGACCAGACACACGTCCCTGCAATGACTGCATAGGGTTTGATGATGGAGTAAGAGTGATGTCTTCGCTCTTTACTGATGCTACGGCACCGGTAAGGTCACGCTTCTTCTGTGTACCATAACCAATAACCACCACATCGTCAAGTCCAAGTACATCCGGTTCCATCTTCAAAGACAGTGTACCACTTGTCACCTTGACTACCTTATCCTTATAACCGGTATAAGAGACTTTAATAGTAGAGCCAATAGGAGCATTTACGGTAAAATTACCATCAAGATCTGTTATTGTACCATTCTTTGTTCCGCTCTGCGGAATGATGGTTACACCGATCATCGGCTGTCCTGTCTCGTCAACAACGGTACCCTTCACTACTCCGTTCTGATGAACAGCTTGTGGAGAAAGCGCAGTGCTACCATTGCCTGCCGCCATCATTGTGGCAGGACAAAGCATTGCTGAGGACAGAGCAAGCGTGATGGACATCTTTTTCAAGTTGGAACTTGAATTATACATCTTTCTTGTCTTCATATAAAATAGATTTTGAAATTGTTAAAGTTCGAAATTTAATGATATGTACATAGCCGACAAACAGCTACAACGTAGCCTTTAGGCATACGGGGCTGACATAAAGCCCATTTATACGTTGCCGGCATAAAAGCTTTGAGATTTTCTAATTGCAGTATGACATTATTTAATACTAACAGGTTCCGTTTTCCATTCGATCTAAGGTGCGATGTTTTGCAACAACTAACATAGGCATACACGTACCTTATTATATATATAGCTACAACATCAGCAAATTATTTCAAAAAAAACGGCAACTCTCTCAAGTATGTATTGTTTAGAAACTTTTGATTTTCTGACTTTGTACTTTTTAAGAGTAGTAGTTATGGTTGCAAAGATATGATAAAATTCTTATAAATTGTTATTAAACACGGAAAAACTTTATCTTGTACTCTTGTTTTTACCAAAAAACAAAGTATTATTAGCATAATTTCAAATAAATAGGCTATACCATACCTAAAAAGATGATTTACATCAATAACTTACCCTTTGGCGAAAGATACAAAAGACAACCTTCCGCCAAAGGGCTTTTTTTAGTTCAGAGTAACGTTCACGTTCTCCTGCTTTATATCTTCGCAGTATTTGAACTCTGCAGGCTTCTTTGCCGTAATATCCACATTCTTTAGATATATGTTTTTTATAGGCATCTCGGGAAGTCCGTTGAAGAACATCGCACGATTGGCATTACGACATACTACATCCTCGATGTAAATGTTTCTGAAACAAGGTGTCGTCTCGTCCACCGGCTCCGGCTTCACTTCTTCCGACTGGTTCTTCCCTGCTGCCTGTGCTTCTGCTGCAGACAGTCCGCCGTAATAGAGGTTGAAGATTACCGCCTCTGTAGGAATGTCGAACATGGAAACGTTCTTTATCCAGATATTCTCTACTACTCCTCCTCTGCCGCGCTTGCTCTTGAAACGCAGACCTACATCGGTACCGAGGAACTGACAGTTGCTGACTCTGATGTTCTTCACGCCACCACTCATTTCCGAACCGACAACAAATCCTCCATGGCCCTTGAACACGGTACAGCCATCTACGATAACATTCTCGCAAGCCACGCCACGCCTTCTGCCGTCTTCGTCCTTACCGCTCTTTATGCAGATACCGTCGTCACCAACATCAAAGCGGGAGTTTACGATCAGAGCATTCTTGCACGACTCAAGGTCCAGGCCGTCGCCGTTCTGTGCATAGCTCGGGTTACGGATTTCAACATCCTCTATGAGCACGTTCTCACACATCAGCGGATGCACGTTCCATGCCGGAGAGTTTTGGAAGATTACTCCATTGAGCCAAACATTTTTACAGTTCACGATATTTACCATCACCGGACGCAGGAACACCTTGATGCTGTCCCACTGTGCTTCTGTAAGATTACCTGTCGGCACATTCATGTCTGCCATCTTATAGCCCTTCAGTGCTCCCTCTGTAGGAATCCAGAAGTCTTTGTTTATATAGGCTCCACCTCTCGACGTTGCCTCTTTCCACTGACTTGCCGTTACCTTGCTGCGCTTGAGCGGACGCCAGAAATGTCCGTTGCCGTCTATAACGCCATCGCCTGTTATTGCCACGTTCTTCAGGTCGTAGCCTGAGATTGGCGACTTGCAGCGACGGGTGTCAAGTCCTTCAAACACGGATTTTACTATAGGATACAGATCCAGATCCGGAGAGAACAGCACGATGGCTCCTTTCTCAAGATGCAGGTTGATGTTGCTCCTCAATTCTATAGGACCGGTAAACCAAACGCCCTGCGGAACAACCACCTTACCGCCACCTTTCTTTGCGGTCTGGTCGATGGCTTTCTGTATTGCCGCCGTACATAATGTAGTGCCGTCGCCCTTCGCTCCGAAGTCCTTGATGTTTGTCTCACGGTCCGGGAATGTAGGACGTGTGACCTTTGACATCTTGAACGGCAAGCCCTGATAGAGATTGTCGTAGGGATAAGTCTGGGCACGCATGCTGCCAATAGCCATGCCCACAAGCATTACTGCCAAAAATAAGATTCTTTTCATAAATGTTAATTGTCTGTTTATGTATTATTAGTTTTATTCCTGCTTCTGATTTTGCAAATATAATACTTTTCCCCAACATATCCCTACATCAGGCTAACGAAAGCCCCACATTGACCGACTTAATACTAATTAATCGCACAATTATCCACCTTTTACCAATAAAATCATTATATTTGCATGTCAGTAGACGAGTCTATAAGTAGACAAGTAAACAAGGAGGTTTGCATCACTTGTCTAAAGTTTGCGAACGACGGTCACCAAGAAGAACTAATCTCCTTGTCTACTCGTCAACTCGTCAACTTGTCTACTTGTCTACTTGTCTACTTGTCTACTATAAAATATAATAAAGAACAAACTTATACAGCCTATGAACGAGCAAGCACCACAACGATGGGACAAGTTCTACCTGAAGGATGTCTCATTCAAGAATCTGATGACCCACCGCATATTCAACGTACTCATCATCGCCAACCCGTATGATGCCTTCATGCTTGAAGATGACGGACGTGTGGACGAGAAGATTTTCAACGAGTACACCGAACTCGGACTCCGATACCCACCTACCTTCACACAGGTCAGCACCATGGTGGAAGCATCTGAAGTGCTTTCTACAACAAGCATCGACCTTGTAATATGTATGCCGGGAAATGCCGACAACGATGCCTTCACCGTGGCAAGAGCGGTAAAGCTTGAATTCCCCGACATTCCATGTGTCGTACTCACCCCTTTCTCACACGGTATCACAAGAAGAATGGAGAACGAAGACCTGTCCATCTTCGAGTATGTGTTCTGCTGGCTCGGAAACACAAACCTCATCCTGTCTATCATAAAGCTTATAGAGGACAAGATGAACCTTGAACACGACATTGACGAGGCCGGCGTACAGATGATTCTGCTCGTGGAAGACAGCATACGCTTCTATTCTTCCATACTGCCAAACCTATACAGCTACATCCTCGCACAAAGCCAGAGGTTCGCCACAGAGGCTCTGAACCCACACTCCGCCACCCTCAGAATGAGAGGAAGGCCTAAGGTGGTGCTTGCCAGAACATACGAGGAAGCTATGGGGTATTATCTGCGCTACCCGGAAAATATCCTCGGAGTAATAAGCGACTGCCGCTTCCCTAAAGGCGGCGAGAAAGACTCGGAGGCTGGATTGAAACTGCTCCAGGAAATAAGGAAGAGAGACCCCTTCCTGCCGCTCATCATTGAAAGCAGCGAATCCGAGAACAAGGAAAAGGCGGAGGCATTGGGACTACGCTTCATCGACAAGAACTCGAAGAAGATGAACATAGACCTGCGAAACCTCATGGCAACCCACATGGGATTCGGAGACTTCGTGTTCCGCGATCCGAAGACCCACGAGGAGATAAAGCGCATCCGCAACCTGAAAGAACTACAGGACAACATCTTCAGCATACCGAACGACTCCATGCTTTACCACATATCAAGAAACCATGTGAGCCGCTGGCTTTGCGCAAGAGCCATATTCCCCGTATCGGAGTTTCTGAAAACGGTGACCCTGGAGAAACTGAAGGATATCGATGCCCACAGACAGATTATCTTTGACGCCATCGTGCAGTACCGCCACATGAAGAACCTCGGTACCGTAGCTGTTTTCCGCCGCGAACAGTTTGACGCATACAGCCACTTTGCAAGAATCGGCGACGGCTCGCTCGGAGGCAAAGGAAGAGGACTGGCTTTCCTCGACCATATCATAAAGTCAAACCCTGAGTTCAACAGCTTCGAGGGTGTAAAGGTGTCCATTCCAAAGACCGTGGTTCTCTGTACCGACGTGTTCGACCAGTTCATGGACAACAACAACCTGTATCAGATTGCACTTAGCGACGCTCCGGACGAGGACATACTGAAGGCTTTCCTGAAGGCACAGTTGCCCGACCAGTTTATTGATGACTTCAAGACATTCTTCGACGCCATCAAGCATCCTATCGCCATACGTTCAAGCAGCCTGCTCGAAGACTCCCACTACCAGCCTTTCGCAGGAATATATTCCACGTATATGATTCCGTATCTTGACGACAAGCAGGAGATGCTGCGAATGCTTGCCGCCGCAATAAAGAGTGTATACGCCTCTGTCTACTACAAGGACTCTAAGGCATACATGACCGCCACGAGCAATGTCATCGACCAAGAGAAGATGGCTGTCATATTACAAGAGGTGGTGGGAAAACAATACGGCGACCATTTCTATCCTAACTTCAGCGGCGTGCTGCGCTCCATAAACTATTATCCTTTAGGATACGAGAAATCTGAAGAAGGTATTGCAAGTCTGGCTCTCGGTCTTGGAAAATACATAGTGGATGGCGGACAGACTCTGCGCGTCAGCCCTTATCATCCCGATCAGGTGTTGCAGACAAGCGACATGGAGATTGCGCTGCGACAGACACAGACAAGATTCTACGCCCTCGACATGAAGCACATCGGCGAGGACTTCAAGGTTGACGATGGCTTCAACATAATGAACCTGAAAGTGAAAGACGCTGACGCCGACGGCGCTCTTAACTTTATAGCCTCAACCTACGACCCGTATGACCAGGTTATAAGAGAAGGACTATATGACGGAGGAAGAAAGATAATCAGCTTCTGCGGACTTCTGCGACAAGGGGTGTTCCCTCTTCCCGAACTGCTCAAGCTCTCAATGAGACATGGTGCCGACAGCATGAAGAGACCTGTAGAGATTGAATTTGCCTGCACTCTGAACAACGACAGAACAGGAGAGTTCTACCTCCTGCAAATCCGTCCTATCGTTGACAGCAAGCAGATGCTTGACGAAGACCTCGCCTCGATACCTGACGAGAAATGCCTGTTGCGCTCTCATAACTCTCTTGGACATGGCGTCAGCACCGATGTGACGGATGTGGTATATATAAAGACCAGTGATGACTTCACGGCGGCGAACAACCCTGCCATTGCCGAAGAAATAGAGCACATGAACAGAAAGTTCCTTGCCGACAATACCGGCTATGTTCTTGTCGGACCTGGCAGATGGGGGTCAAGCGACCCTTGGCTCGGCGTCCCCGTGAAATGGCCACACATAAGTGCTGCAAAGATAATAGTGGAAATAACTCTCAAGAACTATAGCGTGGACCCAAGTCAAGGTACTCACTTCTTCCAGAACCTTACAAGTTTCGGTGTCGGATATTTCACCATCGACGAAAATAAAGGCATGGGATTCTTCAGGAAAGAAATTCTCGATGCCATGCCTTCTGTCGACGAAACTGAACATGTAAGACATGTAAGATTTGACAAACCTCTGAAAATTATGATGGACGGCATGAAACAGGAAGGATTAGTGATGGAGCAATAGCCCTGAAACGCCCTGTTTATGGGATATATTGGGTATTTTACACCCTATATCATTTCGTAAATTTAAGCCCAAATCGAACTACAGATTGAAAGTTATTACACTTGATTTACATCGATAAAGACAATAAAGAAGAAAAATATTATGAAAAACACTTGCAGGATTGTGACGATAGTCATATCTTTGCATCGTGTTTTTCATAGTATTAGATTTAAGGTTAACAAGGTTGGAGTACAGCGGTACTCCTTTTTTTGTATCTATACGTAAGGAAAACATACTATTCTGAATAGAAAAGCCAAATAAATCCGAATAAGAGAACTTGTCAACTTGCCTACTCATCAACAAACCTCCTCGTCAACTTATCTACTTGTCCGCTCGTCAACAAATCTCCTCGTCAACTTATCTACTTGTCACGCTCGTCAACAAATCTTCTCGTCAACTTATCTACTTGTCCGCTCGTCAACAAATCTCCTCGTCAACTTATCTACTTGTCACGCTCGTCAACAAATCTTCTCGTCAACTTATCTACTTGTCCGCTCGTCAACAAATCTCCTCGTCAACTTATCT
>OKRS01001973.1_pt1 | contig 12520 bp, 9 predicted proteins | sample 1601191 | NCBI WGS metagenome assembly OKRS01 (sample SAMEA3541509, study PRJEB24748) | human gut metagenome | biome: human gut; feature: human-associated habitat; material: faeces | place: China | collected 2012
CGCCCCGCTGCTCTGCTTGTTTAGTTTTGTAGGTCTTCTTACTCATTATTTAATCAGAGTCTTTCTGCCATTCACGATGTAGATGCCAGGCTGGGTGATGCGTGTAGTGCGTCGTCCCTGCAGGTCATATACAGTAGTCTTACCATTCTTGTCATTCTCGAGCACGCTGTTGATGCTGGTGGCATCCACCACGAAAGCGCTCTCCCACACATAGGTGAAGGGGCTCACTTCGCCATCGGCTGCTACCACCTCGCAACCTTCAGCGTTGAGCACGAAGCCGCCTGTGCTGCTTGCCCATGTGCCGGCTGCCACCTCAGTGTTCTTGGCAGTGAGGTTGATGGTGCCGTTCACCACCACGGGCTTGCCGGCAGCAGCAGTCTCTGCCTCCTTGACCAGGCGGTTGCCCTCGAGTACACCCACATATCCTTCGGTGATGTTGAAGGGCAGGTTGAGTGCCTGATGGTTGCTTCCGCTCTTGGTGAAGTTCACGTTGTCGGCTGTGAAGGCAGTGGGGATGTAGAAGGGCTTGTCACCGTCGATCACCAGGTTCTGTGCCTGCAGGTCGCCGCTCACCACGTTGGCCTGTGCCAGCAGACTGGCTGTGGGCTGCTTCTTGGGCAGATCTTCGCTCTTGATGTATGCGATAGAGTTGGCGGGCAGGTCGCTGATGCGGCTCTCGCCATTCTCGCCGGTGCCGTAGAAATACAGGGTGTGGGGAGTGGTGCTGCCTGCATAGTAGGCAGTCATCTCGCCTCTGTATGCCTTGGGACCATAGGGTACCAGCACGTCGTAACCGTTACCCTCGGCAGCTACGATGCGGAAGTTGTCGCCCAGCTTGCTGGCTACCTCGGTGGGGATAGTGAATGAGTTCTTGTTGGAGAGGAACACCAGATTGCCCTCTGAGTCATATACCTTGTAGCCCACAGCGCCCTTGCCGAACATGCGGTAGGTGGTCTTACCCTGGCTGTAAGTGGTGGTGTAGTAGTAACCGTCTGTGGTGTAGTCGTCCACGAAGTCGCTCCACTGGCCTACGTCAGCATATCCTATGCGACGGGTTGGTTCGTCTTCGTAATCCACACGATACTCACTGTTGGACTTGCCTTCGAGGGGACTGTCCTTGAGCACGGGTGATGGGGTGATGCGGTCATCAATGAACATGATGTTGGGACCCTTGGGGTAGCGGTGCATGTAAGCCTTTGCCTCGTCGATGTCCTTCTGTGTGGTGGTCACCCAATAGTCGTCATAGTCGCCGATGTATCTGTTATCTACGGGGACGAACATGCCGTTGACCTCGAAGAATTCGCTCAGATCCTGCTGTGCTGCATCACACATCTTCTTGGCCATGTGCAGGTAGTCCTGCTTGCCGTAAGACTTGTAGCCGCCCACCTTCTCGCCGTCGCCGTTGACCAGAGAATCGTCATAGTCGCCGCTGCGCTTGCGTATGGGATCCTGACGGAGCAGCTTGAAGAGGGTGGGGTAGAAGTTGGGGTTGTGACCCTGTGCGTGATAGTAGAGGTAGAGCTGGTAGTACATACGTGTCTGTGCCCAAATGCTCATGTCGAACCATGATGTTCCCTGGGCAAAGGCATTGAATGTGTCGTGCACGGCGGTACCGCGTGTGGTGGATACGCCAAGCAGGAACACGTTCACGTTGGAGAAGAGGTTGTTTGACACCTCAGTGGCTCCCACGATGTTCAGACAAGCCTGATGGTTGTGACCCATCTCGTGGCTGGGACCCCAGATAGAGCCTCCGCTGGTGGTGATGGTGTTGTAGTTGAGCACGGTGCTCAGTGTGCCGTCGCTGTAGTAGGTACCATAGGTGGTGGCGTACATGTGGCCGTGATCAACCGAGAAGGCGTTCCAGATGTTGCGGAAACGACCCTCCAGATCCTCCTTGAAGCCCATGAGGTCCTCCTCGCAATCCACAAACTTGCTCCATACGCGTACCAGACCTTCCATCTCATTGTTGCTCTCGGCCACTGCCTGCTGTACCAAGTCGTTGCGCATGACGTGTACCACACGCTCGCCCTTCAGGTTGATGATGTTGTTCTTGTCCAGCAGCTTCTCGCGCAGCAGCATCCAGTCCTCGTTGGTCATGCCGCGTGTGAGGTCGAAGTAGCCCTGCAGCTCACCGCCCTCGATGTGGATCTTCATGTCGGGATAGTTGGCCAGGTACTTCTCGGGATCATTGAGCTGATAGAAGATGTAGATGGTGCTGGGCTCGTTCATGATGACTGCGTTGAGTCCGGCATGCAGGTCTGTGGTGGCACCTGTCTGTCTGTCACCGGGTGACTGGCTGTCCTTCACCACCTCTACCTGCAGGGTGCAGTCGGCGCTGGGCTCTTCATCCAGATAGATGTAGATGATATCGCCTGTCTTGCCCACGATGCCTGTGGGGCCGGAGAGCTTGCCGAAGGCGTTGCTCATACCGGTGTATTCGTTCCAAGACATCTTCTGGTAGTTGCTATACACCTTGTAGTCGTCGCGCACACGGAAGAACTTCTCAAAGCCGCGGCTGTAGCCATTGGCACGCTCATATACCTGCCAGGTGTTGTTCTTCACCTTCTTTACCATTGCCTTGATAGCCTCAGGCAGACTGGCGTAATCGGTATTGGCCTCCAGCTGCTCGTCGGTGAGTGCCTGGATTTCCTCTTTCAGAGTGGTGCAGGCTTTGTCCTGGAACAGGTTGGCCAGTGTGGCGTTGTAGGTACTGATGTTGGCTACCAGGTTCTTGAAGGCGTTCAGCTCCTCGCGACCCTTCTGGATGAACTCGTCGGTGAGCTCCACTTCCTCGAATCCCCATGTGCTGGTGGACAGACCTTCGGTGTCCCATCCCACCACATTGGAGCCTTGGTCGCAGTGCAGACCCACTCCGCCGTTATCTACGATATAATATGTGAAGTTGGTGTCGTCGGCTGTACGCTTGCAGGTGAAACCCTGTCCGGGCTTGGCTTCCTGTGTGGTGTACGGTTGGCTGCGAGCACCTCCCTGGCGCACCACATAGCGCTGTGTGCACACGTTCTGCAGGGCAAAACCGCTGCCTATCTTCACCAGAGTCCAGTACTGGGCCAGCTTGTCCTCGTTGAGACCTTCGCAACCCAAGCCGTTTGAGGTTATACCCTCGTTTATGTAGGTCTTGTAGTTGAGGTTCTGGATGCGGTAGTACTTGCCCTCCTGAGGAGCCTTGTACTTGCTGTTGGCCAGCAGACCTGCCAGCACCTCATCCAGTGAGAAGTTGTCCACCACGGTTATGCTCCAGTCCGAACCATGGTCGCCTTTGCATGCCCACTTGTAGAGGCTGGTTCCGTCACCGTTCAGGTTGAGGCACTCATTGCCTGCAAAGTCGGCCTTGGTAGAGAGGTTGATATAGCTTGAAGTGGCGGTGTTGTTGGGACTTGACTGTATGTACAGCTTCACGGCGCTTGCATTGGGCGAGCGGAAGTTGTTCTCCGAGTCCAGGTAAGCGCCGGTGCTGGCGTTGCGCAGGTTGTATCCGTCGCCGCTCTTGCTCAGTATCCACACCTGCGCAAGGTCGTTGTTCTGCGCGGGAGTTCCCTGCATCACGCTGCCTATCTGTGCCAGGTTGGCGTTGCTGAGTCGGCGGTTGGTGAGACGCACCAGGCCGCCCTTGTTCAGTACATACTTGATGTAGGCGTTGCCAGTGAGATCTGACACGTTCTGGAATACAACTTCACGCAGCGCCCAGTCGCGGTCGCCGCCTACCGAACCGATGGCAGCAGCACCGTTCAGCGTGCCGTTGTCGTCCTTCATGAAGTACATGCCGTTGCTGCGAAATGACCAGTGACCGGCCACATTGCTGAATGAAGCGATGGTGTAGGCGCTCGAAGATGTGGGAGCGTCTATTGTTCCCTTGTTGGTCTTGGTGTTCACGGTGCTGAAGTAGTGGCCCATGGCAGTCTTCAGATAGTACTTGCCCTCGGCGCCTGTGCTCTCCAACTGCACCAGGTAGCCCAGTGCATCGGCAGCGTCAAGCCCGGAGGGGCTGGTGCTGGTCATGCTCAGAGTATTGTCCTTGCCTTCGCACACGAAGCGGCCGGTGCCGTTGTTGGACAGGAAGTACCACTTGCCTGTCTCCAGACTGGTGGCCAGATTGCCCAGCGAGAGTATTTTCCCCGAAAATTCATCGGAGTCTGCCCACGCACGGACAGAGCCTGTCAATGCCAGGAGCATTGTCAGAAGAATAGTGTAGAGTTTATTCATTTGGTTATAGTAGATAAATAGATTATTTCACGGACAAAGATAAGAAGATTAGTGTGATTGGCATAGCCAAAACATGAAACTTATTGTGTTATAGGAAAATTTTAGGAATTATTGTCGTTCTATGCCGACGAAATTCATCGGCCTATGTGCTGCGCAAGCCTCGGAAATTGATTGTCAGACTCCGACAAGGGTACTATGCCCCTGGCAGAAGTGATGCATAAGGTGCATCGCCTTGGGCATATAGGTGCCGTGCCAGAAAACTGGCCAGGAAAAGTAATACTGGATACTTCGCAATATATCCAAGGATAAACGGCCAAGTATCCAATAATGCTTTGCCAAGTGACCTTGGAGCGTAAAGTGATTCAGTATGCCGGCGGACCGCTGCTTGCCTGCTCCGAGGGGGCGGCTCTTGCTGGCTTGGGGGAAAAGAAGAAGCCCGCCCCCGATGTGGGAGCGGGCTTCCGCTATTGTTTGATTCCTTTGAGGAATCTTTGTAAGGTCAATTTACTTAACCATCACCTTGAACTTCGTTCGAAGTGATTCTCGTTCGGGAATCCCAATGAAAGCTGTTTGCTTTCCTTGTTATTCCGCTCACTTAACCATCACCTTTGCTCCACCGATGATGTAGAGACCGCGGCCCATGGCCTTCACGTCGCTGATAGTGCCGTTCTTCTTCACCAGCTTGCCATCGATAGTATAGATATCGTTGCGGCTGTTGAGTACCGTGGTCACCTTCTCAATGGCGTTGGGATCTCTCTTCAGGGTGATTACCAGGTTGTAGTCAGCTGCGTTGAAGTTGCTGATAACGTTCTCGGCAGGTACGATGTAACCGGTGTTGGCGCTGATGTCGCGTGCGCAGTCGGTGGCCTCCTTACCGGTAGCCTCCACGAAGCAGTTACCCTCCTGGGCGAAGTTGCCGCCAGATACTACCACGTTCTTGTACTCATCTACCCACTGGTAGCCGAATGTACCACGGATACCACCGATAGAGTCGGCCTCGTCAACGAAGGTTGAACCGTCGATGGTGAGTTCCTCAGGCTCCTTCTCCATAGTCACGTCAAAGGCTGTGGTATCACCATTTATGTAGAGGACAGGCTGGCCGGCCTTGGCTGCTTCAATCTTGTTGAAGGCGAGGCTGATTTCTGTGTCGGTCAGAGAAGCACCCTTGTACTCGTAGAGTGTACCCTCCTTCACTGAGAAGCCTGCACCGTAGCACCAGATCTGCATGCTGTTGGGCAGCACGTTCTTCTTGATAGTCTCGGGCATTTCCTCTGTCATATCCTGCTCGTCAACAGGCTCGATGAAGAGTGCACTGTTGCTGTTGATGCCATCGGCATTCCATGTTACCAGGCTGTGACCGGCATTTTGAGCGTGCAGATATACGGGCTGCTCATAGAACTCCTTGCCCTTCAGGCTGCGAGCGTGGATAGCCATCTTGCCCAGACCAACTGCCTTCACGTCGAACAGACCAGGTACGAGACCCAGAGTAAGAGCATTGCCACGGTTGGTAGCACCTACATAGAGACCGCTCTTATGCTGGAGGTAGAAGGCTGTATCGCCTACTGCTACGAAGCGGAAAGCAGTAACGTCGCCGCTTGCCTCGTTGCTGTCCATAAAGCGAAGTGCCTGACCGAGACCAACATCCTCGAGCTTGTCGAATGTCTGCAGGATCGTGCCGCTGTCGTCAGAGATTTCATTGGCGGGAACCAAGATGTTGCCATAGAGGTCACCAAGTGTCTCGTTGACCACGTTGCCCTTGCCCCAACCGTATTCGTTATAGTTGTCCTCGTTGTCGAAGCGGATGGTGTACCACTTGCCAGCCTCTACCTTGTTGGCAGACTCTATGATGCCGTCGGCAGTCTCAGTGATCTGCTGTGTCATGCCATCGGTCTTTTCGTGTGTGTAGGCACCGCTCTTCAGGTAAGCCTGAGCGTCTGTGATCAGCTTGTCAAGTACAGCACCGTTGCTGCCCTCTGCCCACTGGCCGGGGTTGGTACCAATTACGATGTACTTGGTCAGGTCCTTCTTGTTGTTGATGGCGTTAACCAACTCGGCGGGATCAACCAGTGCCTCCAGGAATGCTTCTACTGCATCCTCCAGCTCCTTGTAGTCCTCCTGGGTCAGTTCATCGGTATCCATCTCGGCAGCCTTGGCCAGTGCGGCCTCCAGAGTGGTGCGAACTGCGCCCATCTGAGCATACTGAGTAGAACCGTCGATGGTGATGGGATAGAGCTGGAACTTGGCCATGTGGGCGAAGCCACGTGTGCTGCTGATCTCAGAACCAGCTGTATTGTCGATGTAGAAGCGCAGGTACTTGTAGCCACCGGCGTTGAATCTATTGCTATACACCTCTGTCTGGTTCACCACCCAAGGTGTGTTGATGCTGTCGAGACGAGTCCAAGACTCCTCGGTAGCGTCGTCCAGTGCAGATGCATCGTTGGCTCCATACACAGTCATGGCTGTGATGTGGTCGTTGGCAGCGCTTGTACGGCGTGCGATGTAAGCCTGTACCTGTTGGTTCTCAGCGAGAGCCTCGTTCAGGTCAATCTGGAAGTAGTGGGTGTGGGGAGCTACAGATGAACTCCAGTCACTGTGCCAGTATGTGGCAGGGTTGCCGTCGAAGAGGTTAGAGAACTTGCTTCCAGCCTCACCCTCCTGCTCTTCTGTGCAGGTGAAGGGGCTGCTGAACTGGTCACCGCTGATGAGGATGCTGTCACCGCGTGATACGATGAATGTCTCGTCCTTGGCTGCTGCAATGGCAGAGTCACCTCTTGCCTGCAGAGTCTCATAGTTCTTCACCAGCAGTTCGTGGTTCTTGAAGGGAGCGTACTCCTCGATGAGGCGGTTCACGGTCTCATCATCCACGGGCTCCAGAACCCACTGGGTTGCGCCTGCTGCTGACTCCCAACCTACGATGTTGCCGTTCTTGCCGGCACCGCCACCATGGCCACCGCAGTGAGCGTATGTGTATGTGCCGCCACCCTGAGGCTTGAATGCAATCACGGGACGACCATCCTCCAGACGACGGATGAAGTCGAACTTCAGGGTTGTAGTGCTCTCCAGTGCCAGGGTGCCTACTTTGCTCTGTTCCAGAGTGTTTACGATACCGTCGGTGGCAATGTTCATCATCTGGATAGAGTCAGTGCCCACGTTGGTGAGCTTCCACAGATAGCGGCAGTCGGTTTCGTCTCTGTTGTCCCACTTCATCTGCTTGGTGTCCAGTGTGGCATACATTGCCTTGAGGGGATGAACGATGGTGGTATCGGCTGTCTCGGGGCCTGTGGGGGTGATGACCTTGTTGGTCCACTCCAGCACACTCACGATGCGGTAGTTGCCATCAGCGATAACCAGCTTCACCAGCTTGCCCATCATGGCCTTCCAGCCCTCTTCGATAGCGTTCAGCTCAGCCTTGATTTCCTCGTTGGTGATGTCGGGATACAGGCCGTCAAGCACGTCCTTTGACTTCTGGATGTGTGCCTGCCAAGCCTTGTACTCCTCTTCGGTCACGTTGTACTGACCAATCTCAGAACCCAGATCCAGACTGTCGCGACCGTCGATATACTGCTCGTACTTCTTCAGCATTTCGTTGGTTTGGATGTCCAGCAGCTCGCGCTCGCTCAGCTCGTTCAGTGTAACAGGGAAGATGCTCCAGTCGTTGTTGCCACCAGTTTCGGTAATCTGGCCGCTTTCCCACAATGCGAGGGCATAGCCTCCACCGTTGTTATCTACTCGGTCCTGCATGTCGGCCTTGTTGATACCCCAGTGACCTGCGTTCTCACCAATGGTGTAAACGTTGAATGCCTGTGCATCAGAAACGTTTTCACTGGTCCACAGGTTGCCCTTCATGTAGCGGCCTGTGCCGAACTGAATGGTGTACTGACCTTCGTTCTCAGTGCTGAGGAAGCGAACCAGGATGGTAGCCTTGGCAGATGCCAGGTCTCCGTCCATCAGTACGTCATCCTCGATACCGTTGGACATGTAGCAAATGCTCTCGCCCTTGGTATCCAGCCAGTAGCCACCAGCCTTCTTGCCATTCTGACGCTTGTTGTACACCAGGTACCACTGGGTGTCTGGTGTTAATGTTTCAGCTGCCTCACCGATAGTGATGGTCTTCATGTTCAACTCATCGAGCTGTGCCAGTGCAGGCAAGCTGAAGAGTGCCACGAAGAGCAGCGTAAAGAGAGAAGTAAACTTTCTACTCATAGTGTTGATAGTTTAGTGATAAATATTGTTGTTATTCCGCGTGGTTTATTACGCCCTTATGAATTTTGCGTTGCAAATGTATGTCAATTAACGGCTTCCCCCTACGCGCATGTACCACATTTGTCGGTGGATTTAAGTTTATTTAACCTTTGCTGCATGCTCGATGTCAGTTCACCTCTTTTTTTATCGATGAGTTTTTCGGCAAATGGTTAAGTGTGGTGTTGGTCTGTTTGGTGTGGTTTCGCCAAAGGGACGAGAAAATGTCGATGATTTGTTTGGGCGACTTTCGTGAAATGCCTAATTTTGTAGGAACAAATCCCCAAGCGGGCAAAACGGGCGCGAGAGGCTCTGTCCTCCGGCGCCGGCAGTTTCGTGTGGGCTGGGGAGGAGCAAAAACAGAGTGCAAGATGAACATGCTGGACAATCCCTTGGTGTGGCTTATGCGCATCCGCCATCGCTGCGGCTATGGTGTACACTCGCCGTTTGCCTTCCGCTTCCTCACCGATGTGGTGTATGAGCGTACACCCTATTATGCCTACAGCACGCTCGATGCGTCGTTGCCACTGGCCTATAGCATGCGCAGGCAGAAGGGGCTGCATCTGATGTTCAGAATAGCCAACTGGCTGCAGCCTGCTGTGGCTGTCGTGCCCCAGGAAGTCTGTCATGAGCGCCGCTATCTGCAGGCAGGATGCAGGCATGCTCTTGTGATGGCCCATGCACCAGCCTGCGGAGCCGACATCATCGTGCTGCGTGAGCCTGATGAGCAGGCTGCACAAATGGTGAGGGCAGGTGGCGTGCTCATCCTGGACAATCTGCAGCAGCACCGCGAGTGGTTTCGCCGCTTGCCTGCAACAGTAACCTTTGACCTGTATGACTTGGGTGTGGCCATCTACGAAGAACGCCTCACCAAACAACACTACATAATAAACTTCTGAATGAAAAAGAGTAACGTATATACCTGCACAGGCGATGGCGGGCAGACTTCGCTTGCCGACGGTACCCGCGCCAGCAAGTGTTGTGCGCGGCTGGAGAGTTATGGCGAGGTGGATGAACTCAACTGCCACGTGGGACTCTTGCTCTCGCTGGTGGCCAATGAGCAGATAGAGGAGATGCTGCTGGAGGTGCAGAGGACGCTCTTCAGCGTGGGAGCCATGCTGGCCACACCGCCTCAGGCTGCCCATGCAGTACGCCATGCCGTCACCAGCGAACAGGTACATGCCCTGGAGCACAGTATCGACCTGTTGCACGACGGACTGCCGCCCTGGCGCGGATTCACCCTTCCGGGAGGCACCCAGGCAGCCTCGCAAGCCCAGGTGTGCAGGGCTGTCTGCCGCAGGGCGGAACGCCGCATCTGCACCCTTGCCGAGATGGAGGGAGGAGTGGATTCTTGCTTGCTGGCCTACGTCAACCGCCTGAGTGACATGTTCTATGTATTGGCACTCAGACTGAATTATCTTGACGGGAAAGAAGAAAAAATGTGGCTTCAGAGATAGAGTGTGAAGAAATAGTTGTATATTTGCGCCCCGAATTCAAGAAAAAGCGTTAAATATATAATATAATAAGGTATGTACTGGACACTGGAACTGGCATCGCGCCTGGATGACGCACCCTGGCCCGCCACCAAGGAGGAGCTGATTGACTACGCCACACGCAGTGGCGCACCCATGGAAGTTATCGAAAACCTCTCAGAGATAGAGGATGAGGGTGAGGTGTATGAGACCATCGAGGACATCTGGCCCGACTATCCTTCAAAGGAGGACTTCCTCTTCAACGAAGACGAGTACTAATCACTCATAAGCTGACTCTTTCAGCTTGAGGCGTTAAATATAAGCGGCATAGGAGTTGCATTACAGCATTCCTATACCGCTTATTTAGTTTGTATGCCGCTTGGTTATCCTTGTAGAGACTTGCCAGATGTATTGGTTAGACAAGCTCAATGCTTGCCGAAACTACTTGCAGCAGAATGGTGTCTTTGATAAAGACAGTTTCGTGGACTTTTTTGAGGAGGATTTGTTATGAAAGAGAAGACATTAAGATTTCTTGAGAGCAATCTCAGTAGTGAGCCTTCTGCATTTGCTGAAGAAGCAAAATGGAGACAAGACAATGAAGTGTGGCTTAAATGGTCGCAAGGCATTGCCATGAAGATCATTGATTATATGCAGGAATACAAATTCTCGCGTGCGGACATTGCGTCACGCCTTGGTTGTTCTCCGCAATATGTCAGCAAGATATTGTCTGGTCATACAAACTTCTCATTCAAGAGTATAGCGGAGATAGAGAAGTGTCTGAACATTCGTATTATGGAGGCATCCTTCGCATGATAAAGCGGTGTGTGTGTACCGTTCCACCTTTTATGGTCTTACACAACGAAACAAAATGATTGGAAAGGCTGATTCAATGGCATAATCATCAGGAATTCAATGCTCCTTGTCCCTCTTCAACGAAGACGAGTGTTGGACATGGCTCGCAAATGACGCCGCCCTTTCTGCTTCCCTGCCCGTAGGAGTGCTTGTGCTGTGGGCTGGCAGACGCTTTGCCCCTTGCTCCATCAGCCTTCCGGAGGGCCTTTCATCAGCCTTCTCTGGGTGCTTCATCAGACTGCGATGGCCCAATGATGTGCGTTTGGGGCAAACTTCTGCCGCGCTGATGCGTGCAGTCCCGTATTTTCTCCCTACTTTTGCACCCGTTTTCAGGATACATCTAAAAGGATAGCAAATTATGTTTCGACAATTAGCCATCATCATCGGATGCCTTGCCGTTGGTGAGTTCATCGTGTGGCTTACGGGGGTGTGCGTGCCTTCCAGCATACTGGGAATGCTGCTGCTCACAGCCCTGCTCAAGGCAGGCATCGTGAAGCTGGAGTGGGTGGAGACCACTTCCAACTTCCTGGTCAAGAACATGGGCTTCTTCTTCGTGCCGCCCGGTGTGGCGCTCATGCTCTATTTCGACATCATCCGTGCCGAACTGCTGCCCATAGTGGTGGCCACCGTACTGAGTACCATCCTGGTGCTTGTGACTACTGGATGGGTGCATGTGCTTACCCGCAAGGCGATAGCACGCGCCCGCAAGAGAACGAAGGAGAGTGAAGAACCAAACGAGAAGGAGGATTGAACGCTATGAGCACACATGAATATCTGTCCAACGACTATTTTCTGCTGACACTCACATTCGGTGTCTATTTCCTGGCCAAACTGGTGCGCAAGTTGCTGCGCCTGCCTCTCTTCAACCCCATACTGGTGAGCATCGCCTTCCTCATCATCTTCCTGCGCGTGGCGGATGTGGATTACGAGGAGTACCGAGTGAGCGGTGCCAAGATAGACTTCTGGCTCAAACCGGCCGTGGTGGCACTTGGCGTACCCCTCTACAAGCAGTTAAGCAGCATCCGTCAGGAGATTTTGCCCATACTGTTGTCGCAGTTGGCCGGTTGTGTGGTAGGTGTAGTGTCGGTGGTGGGAATAGCCCGCCTGATGGGTGCCAGCACCGATGTGGTGCTCTCGCTGGCTGCCAAGTCGGTCACCACACCTATTGCCATGGAGGTGACCGAGAGCGTGGGTGGCATACCGGCACTTACTGCCACCATCGTGGTATTCGTGGGTATCTTCGGTGCCATCACGGGTTTCCGCATCCTCAGGTACGGTCACATAGGCATGCCATCCTCGCAGGGTATCTCGCTGGGTACGGCTTCTCATGCTGTGGGCACTTCTGCAGCGATGGAGCGAAGCATGGAACATGGCGCTTATGCTTCGCTTGGCCTCACCCTCAACGGCATCTTCACAGCCATCCTGGCACCGTATGTGCTGCACTGGATGGGGGTGATGTAGGGCAGCAGAAGGGAGTCAAAAGGCGAGTTTCGCCTTTTGAAGTGAAAAGTGAATAGTGCAAAGTGAAAAGTGCGTCCTGTCGGGAACGAAAAGTGAGTCCTGCGGAAGTGAAAAGTGAAAAGTAAAAAGTGAAAAGTGCTGCGCGGTGGGGGCCATCGCGCAGCTTGTTTTTTATTGCTGCATGGTGGCTTTCTGTTGTTCTCATGGTGGGCTTCTGTCGGGCTCACCCGACAAAGCAGGGGGAGAGATTCCACAAACCAAAAGAAAAGTTATAC
>OKRS01001974.1_pt1 | contig 12520 bp, 9 predicted proteins | sample 1601191 | NCBI WGS metagenome assembly OKRS01 (sample SAMEA3541509, study PRJEB24748) | human gut metagenome | biome: human gut; feature: human-associated habitat; material: faeces | place: China | collected 2012
CCCAAGGCGTAAGCCTTGGGCGCAGAGTGCAGAAAAGGGATCACACGAGAGTGATTTTACCGGTAGTGGCGTCCTTCTTGGCAGTCATCTTCCAAGTGCAGAAAGCACGGGTGTAGCCGCTGTTGCCGCTGCTGGCCTGAATGCGGGGCCAGTATTTGAACTCGACCTTGTCGCCGTCCTTAAGAATAACGTCAGCAACAGTAATATCGAAATCCTGTGCACCGTCATCAGTCGTCAAATCAAACTTTCCGCCAGAAGATCCTGCACCTTGACGCTTGACAGTGATGGCATTATCCAGATAGTCTACGTCATCCTTGCTCTTGCCAGTGCTGTTTACAGTAAGCTCGAAGTTACCCTTAGTCACGCAAAGAGGAACCTTGTCCGTAGTGCACTTGATGCTCAGCTTGCACTTAAAAGTACCGGTGGCAGGAGCAGTGGCAGTGGCAGGAGTGGTGACGGTGTATGTAGGAGCATCGGGGCTATCATACAGCGTGAAAGTACCCATCAGCTTCAGGGTGCTGCCGATTTTACCGGTCTTCTGATACTCATCCTCACCACAGCCAACGAGCAGGCTGGAACCAGCCACAGCCACGGCAGCAGCGGCGCTGTACTTCAGGAAAGAGCGGCGGTTGAATTCTAAGGACATGATCGTTCCTCCTTTATGTAGAAACACAGAAATCATTGTACTGCCCCGAAGGGCGTCTTGCCTATACAATAGGCGAAAAATGAGCAGATGTCAATGCTTTTCACAAAAATTTTGTGGGGAAGCTCTGCCCTTTATGACGGAATTTCGTCTCGGAAAAATGCCTCAGACCTGCGTCAGGTCAGAAGAGTTCAGAGAGAAGGTGAGGCTCTTGTTTGCCACGAAGGTCGGGGTGAAGGTGACGCTCAGCTTCTGCCAGCCGGTGGGGACACAGCAGATCAGCTGGATGTAGCCTGCGCCCTGCGGGGGCAGATTGGTGGACTCGGAGAAGCTCTGAGCGGCGGCATCATAGAGCTGGATGTAAGCGCCGACCTCGGCCTCAGCGCCGTCGCAGACAGCGGTGAAATCGGTGGTGGAGGCGGCCAGAGCGTGGAAGTACTGACGGGCGACATCGAGCTTGGTAGCCTCATCGTCCAGCGGATAGGCGGCATCCAGTTCGGCGAGGTTCTGTGCGCCGATCTCAAACGTGGTAGCGCCGGAGCGGTTCACAGCGGTGACGAGCACAGCGACATACTCGTGGTCGGGCAGGTCGTGATTGTTGGCCATGGTAAAGACACTGGTGAGCTGGACGCCCAGATTGTTCCAGTTGCTGACCTTGTCGCCGACCTTGACTTCGATGGCGTTACTGGTGCTGGAACCGCAGCCGCCCAACATGGCAGCAGCGCCCAGAGCTGCTGCGGAGGCACCGGTACACTTGAGGAAGGTGCGGCGGGAAATCTGATGCCCAAAGGGGCTTTTGTTGTCTGTTTTACTCATTATATATATATGTTGATACACAAAATTACGCTTTTTATCTCACTCCTCCATTATTTGCTGCCCAAAAAGATGTCGCCCGGACTATGCTTCTTGGGGCAGAAAGCGTAATTCCGCTCTTTCCAGAAGAGCCATCTCGCAGAAAAGCGGTACATTTGTGTGGTCTCACGCGAGGTTTCTGTATAGATAAGACAAACGAGATGGAAATGAATATGTTGCTGGTCGCACTCGTTGCGGCAGTTGTGTTGATGACCCTGCTGGGCTTTCTGGCAGGACGCAAACAGGCGGCTCCCGGCGGTCAGGAAGAGCTGAGGAAGAAGCAGGAGGACGAGTTGCAGAAGACAAAGCAACTGCTCTCGGTACGCGAGCAAAGAATCCAGGAAATGACCGAAGAGGTGAAGACTCTCACGGCAGAGCGTGAAGTGCAGCGCAACAGAGCCGATAATGCCGAGCGCCTCATCATGCAGGAACAGAAGCGTAACGAGCAACAGAAGCGCGAGTGCAAGGAGTCTCTGCAGCGTCAGATGGAGGAATGGAAGCGTGCCTACGAAAACCAGTTGGCCGAGGTGAGGCTCAATGCCGAGCGGCAGATAGCAGCCCTCAAGGAGATGAACCAGCAGCAGGTGAAGAGCCAGGCCGACGTGATAAGGGAACAGATGAAGGCTACGTCGGAGCAGATACTGAAGGAGAGGGAACAGGAGCTGGCGCTGAAGAACCGCGAGCAGGTGTCTCTCATCATCGACCCGCTAAACCGCAGTCTGAAGGAGATGCGCGAGGCATTGGACAAGAACAAGGAACAGCAGAACCAGGCACTCAACCGACTGGATGCCACCATACAGGCCAACATGCAACAGAGTTCGGCTTTGGGCGAAACGGCAGACAGGCTTACCAGGGCACTTACAGGTGAAGTGAAGGTGCAGGGAAACTTTGGCGAACTGAAGCTCAGGCAACTGCTCGAGGATATGGAGTTGCACGAGGGAGAGCAGTTTGATACGCAGGAGACGCTTCGTGACCGTTTTGGAAAGGCTTTGAAGGACGATGAAGGCAAGGGACTGATACCCGACTTCATCCTGCACTTCCCCAATAACAGGCACGTGGTGGTGGATTCCAAGATGTCACTCACCGACTATGAGCGCTACATGAATGCAGAATCGCCCGAAGAGCGTACTGCTTTCCTGCGGGCACATATCGATAGTGTGCGGGCGCAGGTAACCCGCTTGGCACGCAAGGACTATTCCAAGTATCTGCCGGCTGGGTACAACAAGCTGAATTTCGTCATCATGTATGTTCCCATCGAGAGTGCGCTCAGCCTGGCTTTGCTCAATGATGCCACACTCTGGCATGATGCCTACAATCAGGGGGTAATGATTCTGGGACCGCAGAGCATGTACATGAACCTGAGGGTGCTGGAGATGATGTGGACGCAGGTGAGGCAGTTGCAGAACCAGCAGGAGATGATGGATGCGGCCAACATAGTGATAGAGCGCATTCAGGATTTCGGCATGAGGTTCCTCGAAGTGGAGTCTGCTTTGGATGACACACGCAATAAAATGCAAAAGCTCAGAACCACTACAGCAAGCGACGGACGCAGCATCATCACTGCAGCCAAGAACCTGCTCAAGGCTGGAGCCAGGGAGAACAAGAAGAAGAAAGGGGTGACGGAGATGGAGGGGACAGTGTTCCTCGAAGCGGACAGCCAGCCGTAGAAGAGTCTCCAACAGCCTCAAGATGAATGATAATCAAAGCATACAAGCGCAAGAAGCACAATGAAATACGACATCATAACCATTCTTGGTCCTACAGCATCGGGCAAAACCTCATTGGCCACACGGCTGGCTCTCATGATGGGCAATGCCGAAATCATAAGCGCAGACAGCCGCCAGGTGTATAGGGGGATGGACATCGGCACGGGAAAGGACCTTGCCGACTATGAGATAGAGGGGGTGAGCATCCCTTATCATCTGATAGACATAGCCGATGCGGGCGACAAATACAACCTCTTCCAGTTCCAGCAGGATTTCTGGAATGCCTATAACGACATCCGCAGCCGGGGTAAGTTTCCCATCCTGTGTGGTGGAACGGGCCTCTACATCGAGTCCGTCCTCAAGAGTTACAAGATGGTGCCTGTACCCGAGAACCCTCAGTTGCGCCAGGAACTTGAGGGACGTTCGCTGGAGGAACTCACTGAACTGCTCAGCACATACAAGTCTCTGCACAATACCACTGATGTAGATACACCCAAGCGCGCCATCAGAGCCATCGAGATACAGCAGTACTATCGTGAACACAAGATAGACGAAAGGGAATTCCCCTCGTTGCGTAGCCTTACGATAGGCGTCAATATCGACCGCGATCTGCGCAGGCAGAAGATTACCCAAAGGCTTCACGACCGCATGCAGCAGGGGATGTTGCAGGAGGTGGAAGGTTTGCTCCGGCATGTGCCTGCCGAAGACCTCATGTATTATGGACTGGAATACAAATACCTGACCCTTTGCTGTCTGGGTCAACTCACGCGTGAGGATATGCTGCGCCAGCTGGAGATAGCCATCCATCAGTTTGCCAAGAGGCAGATGACGTGGTTCCGCGGCATGGAACGCCGCGGCTTCAAGATAAATTGGCTGCCATACGATATGCCTGATGCGGATTTCGCCGAAGCCGTAGAGCGAGCAGATCTGGCGGATCTTTGCTTCCAGCAGCTGCCACTCTGCCGTCTGTTCCGGCAGGAAATCCTGCGTGCCTCTCGGTGCAGTAATAGCCATTTAAACATCCTCTTTTCCGTATATGATAGCACACAAACGGCGGCGCTGGGCTATTCTTTCGGCCAGCGCCTGCACATATGCATCGACGTCTTTCAGCATGTACACCTTTTCCAAGGTGTGGCCGTCGCGGCAGAGGAACTTCGTCGCCCCGCCCGGTCCGGCTGCCAGGACGGACTGCCGTTCTTCCATCATCTCGATATTATAGGCACTGACGCTGCCCGGCAGGGCATAGCCAATGTTGGCGAAGCTGGCTGCCATGTACTTCTGGCGGTACATGTAGTACGGCACATAGCCGCCGGCCGTCAGGATGGACTGACAGAGGCGGACCATATGGCCCGTTTCTTCGGCTGGCGGAATGGCGGCCCGCAATTCATGATGGAATAAGGGTGCCCGTTTTTTTAATGCTAACGTATGAATTGTAACATTTTCCGGGTGCAGTTTGCAAACAATTTCCATATTTTCCTGCATATCTGCCACGGTTTGCCCGGGAAGGCCGGCGATAAAGTCCATGTTGATGACGGAAAAACCCAGTTTCCGGCAGTTCTCATACATGGTGTAAATATCTTCGACCCGGTGGCGCCGGCCCAGGGCATCGAGGAGATGCTGCTGCAACGTCTGGGGATTGACGCTGATGCGATCGACACCGGCCTGGCGGAGCATGGCCAGCATGTCCGGCGTCGCCGTATCGGGCCGTCCCGCTTCGACGGTCCATTCGCAGGCTTCCGGGAAATTCCGGGCCAGCCGCGTCATCATCGCTTCCAGTACCGGCAGGGGCAGGCACGTCGGCGTACCGCCGCCGACGTAGAGCGACGTGACTTCCAAGTCATAGGTCCGGCACAGGTCGGCCAGGTCGTCGAGGTCGGCCAGGACGGCATCGCGAAAAGCCGTGAGTTCCGCCTCCCCTTCCCTGCCGATGAGGCGCGACGGGAAGGAGCAGTACAGGCAGTGGCTGGGACAATAGGGAATCCCTACGTAGAGGGCCACTTTCCGGCCCCTGTCGGTGACGTAAGGCCGTTGGAGCCTGGCCATGGCCACCAGGTCCCGGGCGACGGCCGGCGCCACGCAATACGACGTCTGCAAGGCCTTTTCGGCCTGGTCGGCTGTGAAGCCCTGGTCGAAGAGGTGGTGGACCAGTTTCGTCGGCCGCACGCCGATGAGCGTCCCCCACGGGCTGGGTCCGTGGCCGCAGAAGCGGTTATGCCAGTGGATGAGGCAGTCCTTGAGGGATGCCCGTTCCCGGTCCGTCCCGACGAGGCGGGCCTCAGAAGACCAGGGCGCCCCGCCGTCCTGGAAGGTACAGCGCACGTGGAGGTGGGCGCCTTCCTCGCGGACAGTGACGGCAGCCCCGACGTCGCGGACTTCCCGGCCGCCGACATAGCCCAGGGAGGCCATGACCTGCCCGACGAGGGAATGGAAGCGTTCCGGCCCGTCATAGGTATAGGTCTGGAGGGCCATCTTATTCCGCTTCTTTCGCAGCTTCGGCTTCTTTGGCCGCTTCTTCTTCCCGTTTCTTCTGGCAGGCTTCGCAGTAGCCATAGACTTTCAGCTGATGGTCGACGGTGTGGAAGTGGAGGCGCTTTTCCAGGATCGTTTCCAGCGTTTCCAGGAGGTCGTCTTCACATTCCCAGACCTTGCCGCAGCCCAGGCAGATGAGATGATGATGGAAATGGCCTTCATTGTCGCGGTCATTCAATTCATAGCGGCTGCAGCCGTCGTCGAAATCGAGTTTCTTCAAGAGGTCCATCTGGGTGAACAGGTCCAGCGTCCGGTAGACCGTAGCCAGGCCGATGTCAGGCGCCGTCTTCTTGACCAGCTCGAAGACTTCTTCGGCGCTCATATGGCGGATTGGGCTTTCGACGAAGGCCCGCAGGATGATCTGCCGCTGGGACGTCATCTTGCATTTCTTGAACTTGATCTTTTCTTTCATGCGTTTCATCATGGTATCCATGATTTCTTTCTTATTGGTTTCTGTTCTCGTTGTTTCCATTGTACTTCATCGCCTTTTCTTTATATGTATTGTAAAACCATAAATGTTTACACAAAATCTGTAAGACTGCCGTCACCGGGACGGTAAGGATCATGCCGGCTACGCCAAAGAGGGTGCTTGCGGCAATGCCGGGCATGGCGAGGGCCGCGCCGATGAGCAGGGCGATGACGATGACGACCGGATGCAGGCTGATGACGGCCCCCATGACCTGAGGCATGATGAGGTGGCTGTCGATCTGCTGGATGACGATATAGAAGATGATGACTTTCAGCGGCAGGGACAAACTGACCGTCGCGCTGAGCAGGATAGCCGGCACGGCGCCGACGATAGGCCCGACGATGGGTATCCATTCGGTAATGGCCGCCAAGATGCCGATGACCATGGGGTACGGTACGCCCATGGCCCACATGCCGAGGAAAGTCAGGGTGGCAATGATACAGCTCATGAGGATCTGGCCGCGGATGTAGCGGCTCAGGACGTGCTGTATTTCCTGGAAGAGGCCGGCCAGATGGCTGCGATAGCTTTCGGGAAAGATATCGACGAAGCTCTTGACCATGTGGCCGCCGTCTTTCATGAAGTAGAAAGTAATGATCGGTACGACGAAGAATTCGACGACCGTCCCGGCAATGGCAAAGACGGACTGGATGAGGTTGGTGATGCCCTCGATGCCGTAATTGCCGATCTTGACGAAGGCATCGTTGACGATTTTCTTGACCTGGTCCGGGATATAGAACTGGGTCTGCTCATTTTCAAGCTGCGTCACCAGGGCCGCCGTCTGTCTGACCAAATCGTTGAAGTTGGCTGCCAGCAGATTGACCTGGATGACCAGCGGCTTGACGATGATATTGGTAATAATCGTCACGATGACGATGAGGATGACAAAGGAGATGAGGATGGCAAGGTCGATGGGTACATGACGGCCGGTCAGGCGCCGCAGCCCTTTGATGACGCCATCGCGGATAGGCATGAGGATGAACGTCAGGATCAGGGAAATGACGACGGGCCAGTAGACGGCATGGACCGTGAGGAACAGCGCACCGGCCAGGATGGCCAGGGTGACGCGCATCCAGAACTCCGCGCCCTTATAGGCAACCATGGTTTACCAGCCTCCGTCCAGGAATGGATTGCCACGCCGTTCGTCGCCGATGGACGTAGCCGGGCCGTGGCCAGGCAGGACCAGCGTATTGTCAGGCAGGGTCATGAGTTTCGTTTCCAGGCTGTGGAGCAGCGTCTTCGACGAGCCGCCGTAGAGGTCGGTACGGCCGACGGAATAGCGGAACAGCGTGTCGCCGGAAAAGACGACGCCTTCACCGTACAGGCTGAGGCCGCCCGGCGTATGGCCCGGCGTTTCCAGGACTGTGAAGTGCAGATGCCCCAATGTCAGTTCATCGCCGTCCTTGACCAGGTGGTCTGCCGACGTACATTCGATGGCCTGGCCCATGAACAGGGACAGGTTATTGTGCGAATTGGAAATGAGGTCGGCATCGCCGGCGCCGACGTAGACCGGTACGTTCTTGCGCTGGCGCAGTTCCTGCAGGGCGCCGATGTGGTCAGCATGGCCATGGGTCAGGAAGATGAACTTCAGCGTCAGGCCATGGCTGGTCAGAGCCTTGTCGATGGCGGGATAATCCCAGGCCGGATCGACGACCATGGCTTCTTTCGTATCCGTGTCGTAGACGATATAACAATTGGTCATGATAGGACCGAGTTCCATACTGATATATTTCATGCTCATAAGTATACTTCCCCCTTAAAAGGTTTTCTGGCTGTCCAAGAGGATGGTCACAGGCCCGTCGTTTGCCAGGGATACGACCATATGGGTCCGGAAATGGCCTGTCGCCACGGTGACGCCGAAGGCGCGGACAGCGGCGACGAACTGCTCATATAATGCTTCGGCCTGTTCGGGCTTGGCCGCTTCGATATAGCTGGGACGGCGGCCGTGGCGGGCATCGCCGTACAGGGTGAACTGGGAAATGACCAGCATCTCCCCTCCCTCGTCGAGGAGGGAGTGATTGAGTTTGCCCTGGTCATCTTCAAAGATACGCAAGTGGACGATCTTGTCGGCCAGGTAGCGGACGTCGGCTTCCGTATCCTTGACGGAAACGCCGAGGAGGACCGTCAGGCCGTTGCCTGCCTGGCCGGTGAGGACGCCGTCCGAGGTCACAGAAGACGTCAGGGTCTTTTGTACGACAGCTCTCATGTCTGGCTCCCTCCCGTATAGCGTTCGACGGCGTAGACATCCTTCAGGCGGCGTATCTTGGTGGCCACGAATTCAAACTGGGCCAGGTCCTTGATGCTGATGCCCATGTGGATGGTGACGTTCTTGGTATCGCTGGTCTTGGCGTTGACGCTGAGGATGGAAATCTTCATTTCCGCCAGGGTGGCCATGATTTCGGCCATGATGCCCGTGCGGTCGTAGGCGACGATTTCCATGTTCACTTCAAAGCGTTCGTTGCCGTCGTAATCCCATTCGACGTCGATGAGGCGGTCTACGTCGTTCTGGCCGTGCGTGACGTTCGGGCAGTCCGCGCGGTGGACCGAGACGCCGCGGCCGCGGGTGATGAAGCCGATGATGGGATCGCCCGGTACAGGGCTGCAGCATTTGGCCAGGCGGACCAGCAGGCCCGGTTCGCCTTTGACCAGGATGCCCGTGCCGTTGTGCTTGACGGGTTTCTTGGTCTTGAGTTTTTCCAGGGCAGCCAGGCTGTTGGTCTTTTCTTCCTGCTTCTGCAAGTCTTTCTTGTGCAGTTCCAGGAGCTTGATGAGGACCGTATTGACGGCAAAGCCGCCGTAGCCGACAGCGGCGACCAGGTCGTCTTCGGAGCCGGCGTTCATCTGCTTGGCCACGCGGCCCAGGCGGCCGCCGACGTTGAGGGCTTTCCAGTCGTGGCCCAGGCGCTTACATTCCCGTTCCAGCGCATCCAGGCCCTTGGCGATGTTTTCTTCGCGGTTTTCCTTCTTGAACCAGCTGCGTATCTTCGAGCGGCTTTCCGAGCTGCCGACGATGTTCAGCCAGTCCAGGCTGGGCTTGCCGACTTTGGACGTAATGATTTCGACGATGTCGCCGTTCTTCAATTTATAGTCCAAAGGGACGATCTTGCCGTTGATCTTGGCGCCGACGCAACGGTGGCCGACGTCGGTGTGGATGCGGTAGGCAAAGTCGATGGGGATAGAACCCTGGGGCAGGTCGATGACGTCGCCCCGCGGCGAAAAAACGAAGACTTCGTCGGAAAAGGCGTCGAGCTTCAGGGCGTTGACGAATTCTTTCGGATTGCTCGTGTCCTGCCATTCCAGGAGGTTGCGCAGCCAGCCCATTTTTTCATCGAAAGCGTCCTTGTTGGCCGTCTGGTTGCCTTCTTTATAACGCCAATGGGCGGCGACGCCGTATTCGGCGATGCGGTGCATTTCCCAGGTGCGGATCTGGATTTCTACAGGCTGCCCTCTCGTCCCGATGACTGTCGTGTGCAGGGACTGGTAGTTATTGGGCTTAGGCATGGCGATGTAGTCCTTGAAGCGGTACGGCAGTGGCTTCCACAGGCTGTGGACGATACCCAGGACGCCGTAGCAGTCCTTGACGTCGTCGACGATGACGCGGATGGCGAAGAGGTCATAGACCTGGCTCAAGTCGCGGTTATCTTTCTTCATCTTTTTATAAATGCTGTAAAAATGCTTGGGCCGGCCGTTGATTTCGCAGTGGATGTGGGCTTCGTCGAGGGCCTTCTTGAGGACGTCGATGGCTTCGTTGACGATTTCTTCGCGGACGTGGCGCTTCTGCTTCATCTGGTCGACGAGGTCGTAGTACTTGTCCGGTTCGAGGTAGCGGAAGGACAAATCTTCCAGTTCCCACTTGATATTGAAAATCCCTAAGCGGTGTGCCAGGGGGGCAAAGATTTCCAGCGTTTCCTGGGCAATACGCTTCTGCTTGTCGCTGCGCATGTAGCGCAGGGTACGCATGTTGTGCAGGCGGTCGGCGAGCTTGATGACGACGACGCGCACGTCCTTGGCCATGGCCAGGAACATCTTGCGCATGCTGTTGAGCTGCTGGTCTTCTTTGGTACGGTAATTGAGGCGGCTCAACTTGGTGACGCCGTCGACGAGGAAGGCTACTTCCTTGCCGAACATCTTCTTGATATCTTCCAGTGTGTACGACGTATCTTCGACGACATCGTGGAGGAGCGACGCCGTAATGGTCGTCGTATCTATTTTCATATCTGCCAGTATCTGGGCGACGGCCAGGGGATGCAGGATATACGGTTCCCCGCTGACGCGGCGCTGGTCCTTGTGGGCCTCTTCGGCCAGGTTATAGGCTTTGGTCACGTCATCGCATTTGGCCTGGGGCAGATACGTATGTATCGTGTCGATGAGGTGTTTGAATTCGACATCTTTATCTTTAAATTCCATAATATGAAACCTCCTCACTCCTTGCAGTACAATTCATACGTCGGCGACGCATGAAGATCCATTTTCCCCGCAAGGATAGGAAAATAATAAGCTGGGCCGTCGTCATCATGGCGTATTTTGAGGACGCCGATTTCCCGGAGGACGACGATGGCAGCGTAAATGGTGTGGACATCATAACAGTCCCCCTGGTCCGCAGCCAGACGGCGGCGGACCTGCCAGACCGGCATGCCCCAGTCGGGGATGCATTTCTTGAGGGCCATGTAAATATCGACCATGACCGCCCGGTTGAGGACGATGTGGCGGCCTGGCAGGTGGACGTCCTGGATGACCAGCTGCGGCGACGACATGCCATTGAAGTCGTTCCGTTCGAGCTGGAAGGCCACGTCGATGACGTCGCCTTCGACGATGGCGTCGCACAGGCCCGCCTGGGACCAGGCGACACCGGAAAGGCGTGTCCTATCGGCGCCGCGGGCGACGAGGCGGACGTGCTGCTTTTCCCGGCCGATGGGACGGATTTCCTCTACCGTAGCCCCGCTCAGGGAAAAGACGGGCCGGCTGTTGCCCATGCCATAGGGCTCCAGGCGGGACAGCTCAGCAATGAGGTCCAAGGTCACATCGGCCGGTTCCAATTGCTTGTCGATGTGGACCAAGGGGACGTAGTCGGCGGCCGTCATATGTGCTGCCGCATAGTCCAGCAGGCGCCGGCGCAGGGCTTCGATGTTCTCGGCCCTGACGGAAAAGCCCGCCGCCATGGTGTGGCCGCCGAACTGGATGAGCAAATCCTGGGCGTATTGCAGGGCTTCGTACATGTTGAAACCGCTGATACTGCGGCACGATCCCTTGCCGATGCCGTCGCGGACGGTGATGACCAGGGACGGCCGGTAATACGTCTCTACCAGGCGCGATGCGGCGATGCCGATGACGCCGACGTGCCAGCCCTCATGATAGGCGATGAGGACGCCGTCGCGGCCCCTCGCCTGCCCTTCGATCTGGGTGATGGCTTCCTGGGCAATGGTGTGCTCAATGTCCTGGCGCTCCGTGTTGAGGCGGCTCAGTTCGGCTGCATCGGCCGCCGCCTTGGCCGCATCGGTTTCCAGGAGCAGTTCGACACCCTTCGTCGCATGGCTGATGCGCCCGGCCGCATTGAGGCGCGGCGCCGCCGTAAAGGCGATACGGCCGGCCGTGATATCCTTCCCGCTGAGATTGGACGCATCGAGGAGGGCCTTGATGCCCGTCCGCTTCCCTTCTTTCATGGCCGCCAAGCCATGGCGGACGAGGATACGGTTCTCGCCAGTCAGGGGGACCAGGTCGGCAATGGTCCCCAAGGCCGCCAGGTCCGTATAGCCCGGCAGGTCTTCATGGCAGTGATGCTGCCACAGGGCCCGGCAGAGGACGTAGGCCACGCCGGCGCCGGCCAGCTCCTTAAAGGGATAGGGGCAGCCGGCCTGCTTGGGATTGAGGACGGCCAGGGCTGGCGGGATCTGTTCCGGCGGTTCGTGATGATCCGTAATGATCATATCCAGGACCGGCGAGAACTGCTGGACCAGGTCGTGTGACGAAATGCCGCAGTCGACGGTGATGATGAGCGTGATGTCGCTCGTGCGCTGGAGATTTGTGATCGCGTCCATGTTCAGGCCGTAGCCCTCTTCGATGCGGTCGGGGATGTACGGATGCACGGGCACGCCCTGCCGGCGCAGATAGTCCGTGAGCACGCACGTGGATGTGATGCCGTCGACGTCATAGTCGCCGAACACGGCCACGTTTTCCTTGCGCTCGATGGCGGTGCGGATGCGTGCGACGGCCTTGTCCATGTCCTGCAGGAGCATGGGGTCGAACGCGCTCTGGTCGCCGCCGCTGAGAAAGGCGCGCGCCTGCACGGGGTCAGCGTACCCGCGCAGGGCCAGCAGCACCGCCAGC
>OKRS01001982.1_pt1 | contig 12473 bp, 7 predicted proteins | sample 1601191 | NCBI WGS metagenome assembly OKRS01 (sample SAMEA3541509, study PRJEB24748) | human gut metagenome | biome: human gut; feature: human-associated habitat; material: faeces | place: China | collected 2012
CCATACCACGGAAGTCTGGGTGAACGATCAAACCTGATGTGGTAACATAGTGCTTATTGCCCCATGTTTCGATGTAGCTGAAACCTGCGAACTTATCGCCCTGGAGTGCGATAACCGCCTTGGCCTCTCTCATCTTGGTAGCCACATATTCAGGTGAACGCTTGGCGATACCTGAACCACGTTTCTTTGCTGCTTCTGCGATTGTAGTCAGAATGGTGTCGATGTATTTGATGTGACTTTCGTCAGCCACCATGACTTTAACTTCTTCCATTTTCTCTTAAATATTTAATAATGTTCTTGTTCCTATTTCTTATTTATGGGTTGAATCAGTCGTGCAGACTGAGTTCAGGAATAACCACCGAAAGTGCATTGATGATCTCTTCTTCTGTAATTCCCTTTTTCTTGACGAGGAAGATGGTGTCATCTCCTGCGATGGTTCCCAGAATCTGGGTGATGTCGCTGTTGTCAATGTTGTAGGCAATGCTGCTGGCATATCCCGGTCGGGTTCTGATAACCACCATGTTGCCCGAGAAGTTGATGGAGAGGAATCCTGTTCCCATCGCCATGTTGCTGATCGGGATATGGTTGGATACCCGCTTGTAGAGTGCATCGTTCGGAAGTACGTATGTGTATTTGCCGCTGGATGAAGCTGCCTTGGCTACCTTCAGTAGCTTGAGGTCGCGGCTCAATGTGGCTTGCGTTATCTCAAATCCTTCCTGGGCGAGCGCTTGCAAGAGTTGATCCTGCGAACTCAACTCTTGACTAGAGATGAGCATCTTCAATGTTTCCAATCTGCTATTTTTTACCTTCATACGTTGTATTTTTATTCGTTTGCGGTTGCAAAATTACACAAAATATGCGAAACTGCCAAATAAATATTAGGAAAAATGCATTTTAAGCGATAAAATGTTTTAAAAGTTAGGTTTTATGCAAGTTTTATGCAGTATATTTATGCATACGGCGTGTTTGCACTCTGTCTTCTTCTTCCTCATTCTTCCAGATAATGAAAGAAAAGTGTAGAAATTTCGTCTTCAAAGTGTATTTTCTTTGTAGAAAAATTGCAGATATTGATTTTTTTGCTTATATTTGCAAAGTATTCCTCATTGATGCAATGAGTAAGTAAACTGCAATGAACAGAATAGTTACATTATTATATATATGGTTAGGTTGCATCCTTTCCATGCAAGCACAAACCCGTCATCAGATGGGGGGCATTTATTTCGCCTATCCCGGAGGTCCGTCAGCGCAGACTGGAACTTTCGGGACAGACTCCTGCTGCGTGCCTGATTCCTTGAAAGGCGCTTTGCCAGATTCCCAAAAGCATGCTCTCAAGGATTCCCTGATTCCGTCGTCGGGTCTTATTCCTGCCGGATTTACTCCTTTTTATATCAGTCATTACGGTCGCCACGGTTCCCGATGGATGGCGCATGACGACCGTTATGTATGGATGTGCAGGCATTTCGAGGATGAGAGTAATCTCACTCCGCTCGGACTGCAGGTGAAGGGAATGCTGGCAAGAATGTGGGAGAATGCCAGGGGGAATGGTGGAAAGCTCACCCGGCTCGGTGCACTTCAGCATCAGGGCATCGCCCGACGCATGTTTGCCCACTTTCCGCAAATCTTTGCTGCCGGCAATCAGGTGAAGGCACGTTCCAGCATCTCCGACCGTTGCGCCAGGAGCATGCAAGCCTTTACTTCGGAATTACAGATCCTCCAGCCCCAGTTGAACCTGGATGTGAAGACCGATTCTGCTGATATGGCATGGATAGCCCACGTTTCTCCCGAAATCAAGGCGCTGGCTAGCAGAACCAAGGTGGAACCTCTGATTTCTCCCGACAGATTTCTCCGTCAACTCTTCAGAAACATCTCGAAGATAGATGACCCTATGAAACTGATGATTGAGATGCATGCCATCACTTCATCCATCCAGGATGTGGGCTTGGATTTCCCGGTTTATCCTATCGACATTGAAGAAGCCTTGAATGCTCTCTTCACGGACGAGGAGTTCCAAGCCATCTATGAGGCAAACAACCGTCGCATGACCATCGTCAATGGCAACGAACCTACCAACGAGTCGATTCCTGCACGCTGTGCCATTCCGCTCTGGCAGAATATCGAGGCTGAGGCTGATGCCGCCCTGCGTGCTCGCCAGTCGTCGGCAACCCTTCGCTTCGGTCATGATACGGCGCTCTATCGCCTGCTTTCTCTCCTCTTCAATACCGCCCACCTTCCTCCAAGTGCCAAGGATGATGAGGAACAGGTGGTTTTGGGCGATGATGTAGATAAGATGGATAGGGTGGTTCCGATGGCAGCGAATCTGCAGATGATTTTCTATAAGAATGCCCAGGATTCCGTCTTGGTGAAGTTCATGCTCAATGAGAAGGACATCAAGATCAATATCCTCTCGCAGGTGGAGTATGGCACGTGCTACTATCCCTGGAACCAGTGGAAGAAGCAGATGCACGAACGCATCCACAACCTGGAGCACATCCGCCAGCTGAATGCCATCAATACGATGGTGGGCACGGCACAGTCCAACACCCTGAGTGCCGGCCTGTTTGGCAAGGGCAGTGAGGAGCATGGACAGACCCTGCCTGCCGTACTCGTTCCGAATGGTCAGAACTTCTGGACACCGCAGACCCAGGATACCGAACAGAAATGCATCGCACCTTATTATTATAAGGACTCCCTTTTGCAGGGTTTCCGCTGTAGCCATTGGATAGTGGGTGGCTGCATGCAGGATTACGGTTCCTTTACCGTTGCCGCCCTGGGCGACGAGTTGAGGCTCCAGCCCGAGCAGCGTGCCACTCCTTTCAGTCATGCCGATGAGGTTTCGCATCCTCATTACTATGCGGTGAATCTGAAGAAGGAGCATCTCAAGGCAGAAATGACGGCATTGAGCCATACCTCCATCCTCCGTGTCACTCCCGAAAAGGACCAGCTGGTGCATCTGGTCATCAATCCGAATAGTGATGAAGGGCAGGGCTACATCGAGATTGATACCCTCAATCATGTGGTGTATGGCTATAATCCGGTGCATCGTATTTACCAGGGATGGGGCGAGTCGGCTGGATTCAGCGGTCACTTCGTACTGGCTTACGATGCCAGAGACCTGGTGGATTACGGAGTGTTCGAAGGTGATAACAGAATTAGCAAGGGCTTGAAGATGCAGGATAAGCCACGCATCGGTGCCTGGCTCACTTTCCGTGGAAAGGCGGGCAAGGCAATGGAGTGGATGTCGGGCACTTCCTTCACCTCCCGCGAGAAAGCCCTGGCAAATCTCAATGCCGAGAACTACAACTATGGCGGCTTGGATTTCTATAGCATGATGCAGTTTGCTGCCGATTTGTGGTGCGACCGTCTGCATACCATCGATGTGGAGCATCACGACCAGGCAAAGGTCAACCAGTTCTATGGTGCCCTGTATCGCTGTTCCTTCCTCCCTCACGAGGTGAGTGATGTGGGTGATGAAATCAGATATGATGATTTCTCTATGTGGGACATCTATCGTGCCGAATTGCCGCTCTATACGCTTATCACCCCGAAGCGGTCGGGCGAGATGATGCAGTCGCTGGTCAGGATGTATCAGAACCGTGGCTGGCTTCCTGCTTTCCCATGCTGGAACAGTTATACGGCTGCGATGATAGGCGACCATGCCAGTGCCGCCCTTGCCGATGCCTACGTCAAGGGAGTCCGCAACTTCGATGCGCAGAAGGCTTACGAGGGAATGCGCATGAATGCTTTCTCTACACCTTATATATATAAGGAGTATCAGGAAGGAAAGGGACGCCGTGCCATCCAGTCGTATATCAATAATGGCTACATTCCTCTGGAGGATATGGTGGAGGAAGCTTATCATACCAACGAGCAGACTTCACGCACCCTGGAGTATGCCTACGATGATTTTGCCGTGGCGCAGATGGCGAAGGCGTTGATGGATTCCTGCAGGGATGCTTCGCAGCGACAGAAATATCAGGAAGATTACAACGAACTGATGCGCCGTTCCGAGAATTGGCGCAATGTCATCAACCCAGTCTCAGGTTGGGCGGATGGCAGATATGAGAATGGAAAATGGCTGAACAATAAAGACCTGGTTCATCGCCAGAGCTTCATCACCGAGGGAGCTGCCTGTCATTATACCTGGTATGTGCCCCAGAATCCGGAAGGATTGTTTGATGTGATCCGCCATAGCAAACCGATGGATAAGAAGGAGAAGAAGGCAGAAGATAAGGTCATCTACCGTCTGGACAGGATGTTCGACAAGGGATGGTACTGGCATGGCAACGAACCTTGCCATCAGATAGCCTATCTTTATGATGCTGCCGGAGCTCCGGAGAAGACCCAGCAATGGGTGCACCACATCCTGCAGACGGAGTATAATGATACCCCGGGCGGTTTGTCGGGCAATGATGATGCGGGTCAGATGTCGGCATGGTATGTATTCTCCTCCCTGGGTTTCTACCCGGTTTGTCCTGGCACACCTTATTATTATATAGGTACGCCAGGTTTCGACAAGGTGACGCTGAATCTGGAAAACGGAAAGAAGTTCATCTTGTCAGCCCGAAGAAAGGATGCAGGCAGCTACCTCATCCAGTCTACCTCTCTTAACGGAAAACCACTGAATGGTTATCGCCTCTCTCACCAGCAGATAGTGAGTGGAGGACAACTGCTTTTTGAATTGAAATAATAGAATCATAGAAATTAATACTGTAGGCGTAAGCCTGGCAACTAGATCAATTAACAGATAAGTATATGGATGCTGTAACGAGTTTTATTTATGGAATGAGCATGATGTTCTTTTCCATGATGGCATGGATGTTTTGGCGTAAGGGCAGTGAACGGCTCTTCCGCCTCATCATGCTTTTGATGTTGATAGCGGATGCACAGTGCCTGAAAGACCTCGTGCTCTTCTACTACAAGGGTTTCGGCAGTACGGAGGGATGGTATTTCACCTCCGCTGTCGATATGTTTATCATTCCGTTCTATAGCTTTGTGCTGATGGAACTGGTAAAACCGGGATGGACCACCTGGACCAAGGCGGTGGTGCTGGAGTTGCCTTTTGTGCTGCTTCCGCTCTTGTTTCTCATCTCGGGTGCCAACATCTATTTTTATATTCTCTCGGTATGGGGTGCCGTTTATGGCGTCACCACCTTCGTTGTACTCTTCTTCCTCATCCGCAGGTATCATCGCCAGCTCAAGGAGCGTTTCTCCTATCAGGAGAACATCAACCTCTCCTGGCTCCTTGCCATCCTGGGCAGTTTCTTCCTCATCCTGGCTATCTGGACCTTTAGCTGCTTTGTCATCGATGAAGGCATCGACAATCTTTATATGGTCTGTTCCCTGGCTATCTGGATGTTCATCTGTTACTTTGTGAATCGACATGAGTCGGTGATTGATGAACTGAAGGATGTGGAGGCAGCGCATGCAGAAGCAGCTCCGCAAGAGAGTGAAGAGGAAAAGCAAGGTCTCGCCACCGAGGTGCAGCGTCTCTTTGAAGTGGAGAAAATCTATCTCAATCCGCGACTCAAGCTCTCGGATGTGGCACACATGGTGGGCACCAACCGCACTTATCTCAGCAGGTATTTCAACCAGGAGAATGGAAGCACGTTCTATGATTTCGTAAACAATTACCGCCTCCGTTATGCGGAAAATCTGCTTCGAAACTCAGAATCTTCCATTCTGGAGATTTCAGAGAAGTCGGGATTTAATTCCCTTTCCACCTTTAGAAGAGTCTTTTCTTCTGCTTATGGCTGTTCGCCTAATGAATTTAGAAATGCTCTGTAAATGATTGTAAACCAACTGAATTTACGAAATGAATGCATGTTTTTTACGAAATGAGTTTTGGTAACAGGCAATAAAAAAGATACTTTTTGTTCAAATGGCTTCTTTTTTTTACCAAATGAAGCCTGACTTTCGGAGAAAAAGCTTATCTTTGCATCAGAATTTTCTAGATTAGGTTTACTTATCATTTGCTTTTGATAGAACACATAAAGAGGTTGGCTAACCCGTGGAGGGCAAGCCAACCTCTGCTTTTTTATTTCTGTTGAAATCTTATTCCTTGTTGCTTCCGAAGATGCGAAGCAGATAGAGGAACAGGTTGATGAAGTCGAGGTACAATGTCAAGGCTCCGATGAGTGCCAACTTCTGAGCACCTTCGCTCATGTCGTACTGTGTCTGGAGCATGTGCTTAATCTTCTGGCTATCCCATGCTGTAAGACCTGTGAAGATGGCAACACCCACGTAGCTCAGGATGTAGTCAAATCCAGAACTCTTCAGGAACATGTTTACTACGGTGGCGATAATCAGACCAATCAAAGCCATGAAGAGAATCTTACCCATCGAGGTCAGGTCCTTCTTGGTGGTGTAACCATATACAGCCATGGCGCCGAAGGTACCGGCTGTGATGAAGAACACCTTGGCAATGCTGGTCATCGTGTAAACCACGAAGATGGAAGAGAGCATCGCTCCGTTCAATACCGAGTAGACGATGAAGAGCAGGGTAGCCGTACTTAGCGACAGGCGGTTCAGGGCACCTGTGATAATGAATACCAGGGCGAGTTCAGCGATTACCAGTCCGAAGAGCAGGCCTCGGCTAGTCATCAGCGTCATCATCAGGGTTGGGCTGGCAGCCACGCCGTATGCAGTAACACCCGTAATAACGAGAGCCAGGGTCATCCATGTATAAACCTTGCGCATCAGTGCGGAGAACACGCCGCTCAATTCACGCTCCTTCTCATTGATAGCAAAGCCGTTGCTTTGCTGTTCATTCTGATTATTAATCAGATTGTACATTTCCTTTTCTGTCATAGTTTTATTTTCTAATTGTTGTGCAAATACAAAGCGCAAAGATAATGCCAATTATTGAAACTAGCGATTATCTCTGCGCTTTATTAACATTTATTCCGTTCTTTTACGGCTTTCCGACTGTTTTGACTGGTTTTTATCTCATTCTTTTCAGTCTTCGTTCGTGTCCTCATCCCTTATTTCAGGGCAATCTTCCTTACTGCCACCTGTTTGCCGCCTCGTGTCACTTCTACGATCACGTTGCCCTGGATGGCTGTGCGAACCTGTTCCTTCTCAGCCTTTGCCTTCTTCTGGAGGGCGAGAACGCCATCGGCAGCATACACGCTGATGAGGTCGTTCGGCTGGAGTCCCTTGAGGACGATGGTTCTGAATCCGATAGCCTGGATGCTGATGTCTGACTTCATGTCAGCATCCATGCGGTTGAAACTGATGGTGAAGCGATGGTTCTGTTCGCCTGCCTGGCTGGCATGGAATCGGTAATCGCCTTCCTTCAGGTCGATAGCCTTTCCGGTTTCCTTGTCCTTCAGCCATACGGTTTCGTATTCGCTGGCATCGCATTCTTCAGGGATGCTGATGGTGTATTCACCTGTTTCTGGCAGACTGATGCCGATGCTCTGTTCTGCTTCAATGCTGATGGCAGAGAGGAGCGAGTAGCGTCCGCCGTTGCGGGTAGCATAGATCTGAGCATTCTGGCTGGTCATCCATTTCACACCGTCGCTTCCCAGGTCGAAATCTGATTTCGCTTCCTGAGCAGGAACTGCGTTCAACTGGAGTTGGTCATCTGCAGGAGTGCCGTTGCCCGCTCTGCTTGTTCTGCTGTTCTGGGTAATAGCGATGTCGAGGGCTCGGGTTGCTTGATAGGCTGTTGTTGCCTTTGCTCCCGAATGTCCTACTATCACGCTTTCTGAATTATCCAGAGTGGCAGTCTGCGTAAACACGGCATCCATTGCCGGGATGTAGCCATCCGTTGAAACACCCGTGGTTAAATCATAGGTATTGATAGCCTTGTAGTTGCCGTTTTCTTCGCATTGGTAGATGACTCTGCCATATTCCATATCGCTATAGTTCATGGCGCAGAGATAAGGAGAACCGAAGAGGTTCCAGCCCATGTTCTCCTTGTGGGTGAACTTCAAACCGCCGCCATTGCTGCTCGACCATGGTTGCTGGTTGTTGTTCTGTACAAGGGTAATCTGCCCTAACTGACTACCGTTCTCTGTGTAACTGATTCCATAGAAACGGACGGTCTTCTTGCCGGTTGCATCCATTTTGTCGGCATTTGCTTCCATTCTGAAACCTGCGGTGAAGTTTCGCTGGTTATCCACGCCCTTTACCCATGCTTTACTATTGGCTTTGTCAAACTTATAGTCGTACTTGGCACGAGTAGCTGCATTATAGTAGTAGGCTGTAACACTACCATCAGCAGGATTGATTGTACCTTCTACCTCCATATTGGTAGCCTTGAATGGCATGGAGAAGAAGTTGGTTCCTGCCTTCAGGTTTCTTTCCACAGCAAAGTTGGTGAGGTTTACATAACTGTTGTTGCCTCTTAAACCAGCGTGGTGCTTCAGGAGCAGGAAGCCCGGGCTGAACGGATTCGTTTCTGTATAGAATGTGTTGTCGAGCTTCAGCTCCTTGCCTTCTGTCATGACATAGACCACAGATTTACCATGAGGGTAATCTGTCTTCTTTGCTTCTGCATCGTTTGTCAGGTACCAAGTCTCGAAACATCCGTTATCAACGTTGTCTCTGATGCGCTTGTTGCCGGCAAGGTCATGGTTGTGCATTACCTTGTCGATGCATTCGTTGGTTGCTGTTGCGTCTGCATTGGCATTGATGTCTTTTGAAGTCTCGTCAAGCTGGTACTTCCAGTAGTCATCTTCCACATATTTATTATAGGTGGATACGGATGATCTGTTGGCTGCACTACCCGTAGTTGCTGTTAACCCACATTGCAGCAGCCTTTGGCGAAAAACTTAAAGATTCCTGACGAAATCCTATTTTTTAGCAGTTTTCAGCCAATTTCCTAGCTGATTTTGCATAAAGAATCCTAATTTGCAGCGTATGTTCGGAAAAAAACGAAATGCTACACCCGCCCGTTTTGTCAGTTGAAAAATTGTGTGTACCTTTGCCCCCGAAATGTATATATCCAAGGCAAAGAAATATCGCGATCAGGGAGATGGTACAGCAATCGCATATGATTACTACCATCTCACGAAGTCTTACATCGACAAAGATGGCAAGACTAAGCATCGTAGTGTCCTTTGCCTTGGAGAACTTCCCGGCTTTGACAAGGATGAACGTAACCGACTGGCATCCATGCTCACCACAATGATTGAGGATGGACAAAGCGTGATGTGCGATAACAAAAAGCTCTACGAGGAAGCCATGTCTCAATATGTGAAGTACCGTGGCAGCAAGTATGCCCAGGAGAACGATGCTCGTCTCATCGCCGAGCGCAAGGCTCGCGAAGAAGAGGAGCGCAAGAAAGCTGTTGCAGTTAAGCTTGAAACGCTCACCCAGCATGAAGCTCGCATCATCGGTTGCGAGAACCTCTGTAACTCTACCATGCGTATGCTTGATATTCGTAAATACCTGACCTCTAGGGGATGGAAGCGTGACCATATTAACTTTGCGCTCATGCAGATTATCGCACGTGCCATCTACCCGTATTCAGAATTAAAGACAGTCCGCTATCTTCGTGAGAACACAGCACTTGCAGAGATGTTCGGCATTTCTAAGGAGAAAATAACCAAAGATGCCTTGTACGAAAGTGCCAAGCGTCTGTGGGATGAGCACCGCGGTCTTGAGGACTGGCTCCATGACAGGGTATGCAGTATGTTCGGTATCGAGGAGAAGATTCTTCTGTTTGATATCACAAATTCCTACTTTGAAGGGAAAATGGAGAACAGTAAACTCTGTCAGTATGGTCGTTCCAAAGAGAAAAGGGACGACTGTAAGATTGTGGTTCTTGCTGCAGTAGTAAACACTGAGGGATTACTCGTCCGCACAATGATATACGAAGGAAACCGCCATGATTCTACTACCGTTGAGGAAGTTGTTGGTACTTTGGCCAAAACAACCACTCAAGAAGCCAAACGTATCGTAGTGATGGATGCAAGCTTCTACTCCAAGTCGGATGTCAATTGGTTGAAAGCTAATGGATTCGACTACATTACCGTACTCCCTTCTGGCGACAGCAAGTTCGAGTCTACAAGTTCAGAAATCATCGATCATACCGATAACAAGGGACAGCAGATACGCTTGCAGATGGGTAAGGTTGACATGGATGGAGAATCCGTCAAGGCTCTCATGGTGGATAGTGACGCAAAGGGTGCCAAGGAACGCTCCATGTATGAGCAGGCATGCAAACGCTACGAGGAGGGATTGGAAGCAATCAAAAAGGGTATTCTTACCAAGGGCGGAATCAAGAAACGTGATGCCGTGAACAAGCGACTGGGCAAGTTGGACAAGCAATATGGAGCCATTCGCCTGTCATACAACGTGATCTTTACCTATGAGGGTACAGGAAAGAACGAGGTTGCTACATCTATGACCTGGGAATGCAGAGAGAACAAAGATGCTAAGACAAGAAAGTTCCATGGAAAATATGTCTTGCTGACGAGCCTTGATGAAAGCCAGGAATTGAACATCTGGAAATTTTATAATGTAATCAGAACCGTAGAGGAGACTTTCCATGTGTTGAAGACAGACTTGGACATCCGTCCTGTCTATCATAAGAGCGACAATGGAATCAAGTCTCATCTCAACCTTGCCATACTGGCATATTGGGTGGTAAGCGTCACCAAGTATCGCCTGAAATTGAAGAAGCATGAGAATGTGAGATGGGATGAAATCATGCGCATTGCCAGCACACAGGTTGTGGTTACTGCAAAAGTTGAGACCGTAGATGGACAGGTCATTAGTATAAGACAGAGCACAGAGGCAGAGAGTAAATTCTCCGCCATCTATGATTTGCTCTACATTAACTCCAAACCACTCGGGAAAAGAAAATCCATGCTACACCAAATCAGACTTCAAAAAATCCGGATATTGGAAATCAGGGAGTTACATAACGGGTGGCTGCAATGTGGGTTAAAATCACGAGACAGAATTGTAGATGCTGGCTCAAAGTCCCATTTAACACCTTCAGGTTGCCCGCCAATCAAGATACCCGTTACAGGAAAACTCTTGTCATTTACGGTTATGATGTTATTTGATTCTGAACTAATTTTTGCTTTTGCATTGTCTTCTAGCGAAGTACTTGAGCATTTGATGCTTGATTTCAAGCACGCTACACCATATTGCACAGGGTCTTGTAATGCAACAAAGAGAGTGCTGTTTTGAACAATAATCCTTCATGATGGCTTTGGTGATGTCGATAATCTGGTCGAGCACCTTATTATTATTGCGGAATTCCTGTGTAATCTCAGCCTTCGACTTCGGGAAGAAGATGTAAAGCGCTCCTTCTTCCTGGCTCAAAACCAAATCCTTGGTGTAAGGACGATAGTTCTTAATGTCTTGAAGCACAGGGTTGTTCTTCTGTAACTCGCCCGCCTTGCCCGTGTTGTCCTTGACGAACGAAAGGGCTGGGATAAACTGGATTTCGTTGAGCGTACAGCTATCTTCCGGAAGGATAATCTCCTGTGGCTCCTTCTGTCGGCAGTTGTCCATGCGGTCGGTAGGACCGATGTTGTAAACCAGCGAAACAGCCAACTTGGTAGGCATCACGAAAGTCTTGTTTTTTTTCTCGATAGCCGTCCCGCATTTTCCATAACAGTTATATTTGGTATAGCGAGTGAATCCCACTCCCAGTCCCAGTGCCGTTTCCAGGTTCCATCTGTTGCTCTTGCCGAGCGACCAGTCGTAACCATACACCAGTCCTATGGCACCCAAGTCACCTTGGAACCGATGCTTTTTTAGCTCTGGAAAAAAGCCGAAGGGGAAGTGTACGCCGCCCGCATTGTAATGCGAGTAGAGTATGTTGGCTCCCAGGAAGTGTCCGATGTAGGGGCATCCGAGCCAGTATCTGATTTCCGGTTGTATCGCAATGTGCTTCAGTTTTTTGTTTCCACTATACGTAAATGTGTTCCATCCTAATGATAGATCCATCGACAATCGGTTAGATAGTCTGGTCTCTGCAGCGATATTGGGTGTTGTTGTTGCCCAGTATGCTAGGTTCGTCTTCAATCGCCAGTCTTGTGCCAGCGCGGAATTCATCGTAAGAGTAGAAATCAAGAGGAGCAGCATGCGCAGTCCATTACTTCTATTCATGTATCGTTCTCTTTATATTGTTCTTAATCTTCTTTATCGTTCTTAGATATACCGTTTTTTGTGCGGATATACCATAATTTCATATCGTATATACCTGATTTTGCTCAGAATATACCATTCAAGTCTTTATATCTTTCATTTTTCATCGACAAAGGTAGAAAAAAAATCGATAGCAGCAAAATTCGGGGGAGGCTGTCCGAAAATTTAATTAGGGAAGCAAACAACTGAATTGAGCATTTTTCTTTTGCTCTTTATAGTTAATTAACATCGTATCTTCTTGATTCTCAATTATTTTATGTATCTTTGTAGTAAAAACAAGAAAGATATGGCATATAAAAAAGGTCAAGATAGACGACAGAGGGTTCTTTTCCCTGATTGCATTGACGAGTATGTAGAGG
>OKRS01001984.1_pt1 | contig 12467 bp, 10 predicted proteins | sample 1601191 | NCBI WGS metagenome assembly OKRS01 (sample SAMEA3541509, study PRJEB24748) | human gut metagenome | biome: human gut; feature: human-associated habitat; material: faeces | place: China | collected 2012
CCCGCATAGTCGGCGGGGTATGTGAGTGTTTTATCCTATCCCCGCCATAGTGCCGTTCTAAATGCGTAGAATTTACCAGCAGAAAATCGCCGGTTTTCCTTTATGACAGATATCAAAATAAAAATAATCTTTTTTTAGTATAATATCCAAAGAATTTTTATCGAGATTTAATTCCTGACCATCTGCAAAAATGAGTCTCAATTTATATTCTCCATCATCAGACATAAGTGATTTTTCACTTTCTAATCCCTTGTCATAATCCCTTAAATAACTGTTAATATCATCAATTTTATTTTCATTACATTCTTTGATAGTGTTTACTATTGAACTAATTACTTCCTTGTCTGTTATAGTGCCTTTTAATAAGGGGCGAATGTCCTGCCCTGTAATATTTTCTTCTTCGGGTAGTTCAATGGTATAATCATAGAATTCGTCTTGCCAAATCTCAATACCAATAATTTCGTTATCGCCTTTTGCTGTGTATAAATTTAATAAATCTTCGATAGTATAGTCGGTAGTTAAACCATTCAAGTAGAATATATAATATTCATTATTAGTCTGAACTATAATTAAATTATCACTTTTGGCATATTTATAAGCTAATGCTTTATAAAATTTATTGTTTTTAGCTTCTTCAACAGTCATTGGAACATAATTTGACAAGTCATTAGTAAGGTTAAAATAATCAAGCTTACATACTAAATCACCTATTTCTGATTGCTTTAACTCAATATTATTGTTCTTATCCGCTTTTGCATCTCCAAAATAATACTGCGAATAAATCTTATTATCAATAATAATTTTTTGCGGATATTTAGTATTTTCAATTTTAATTTTTATAGTCCTATTATCAGTAGAAAAGCCCTTATTATTTGTTGATGAATTATGTGTAGTTTCAAAAGTATCAGAAGAATTATTATTTAAATATTTAACTGTTGATATTGAGGTTACAAGTATCATAAAACAAGCAGCAAATGATAAATAAGCAACTTTCTTTTTTCTTTGAATTTGATTGTGTTTTGAAATTTCTGATTTAACACCGGCTAATGTTTTTTTATACAAATCATCCGGTAATTTTAATTGATTATTATATTCGGTATAATTCATAATATACTACTCCTTTTCAAGATAGGTTTTCATTTTACTTTTCGCTCGTAACAAATGAGACTTTATGGTATTCTCATTGCTTTTCATTATTTTTGCTATATTTTTTATTGGAATTTGTTCATAATAAAACAGATAAATTACAAGTCTTTGATTTGCGGTTAATTTTTTCATAGCTTCTTCTAAATCTAAATGATTAGTTGTTGCTTTTTCAAATTTATTATCCACAATTTTAATTGTATCATCTAATTCCAAATTTTGACGTGATTTTGAACGAAGAACATTTTTACTCAAATTTGCTGTTACTGTAAGAATCCAAGCTTTTTCATGATTATCATCGTTAAATGTTTTATTAGAAATAAAATATTTAATAAATACCTCCTGAACAATATCCTCAGCATCATCTTTATTCAAAAGAAAATTGTATGCTGTTCTAAAAACTATACCGGCATACTTTTGATATAAATCATCAAAACGCTGATTGTCAAATTCAATTATGGACATATAATTCATCACCTCCTATAAATAAAACACATATTGACTAAAAAAAGTTGCAAATTTTTTTGTATGTATACTGCAACTTTTTAGTATGGTTATGTGTTTACATTATAAACGCAATTAATCACAAAATAGTTATATGAAATTTGGAGGAATGCAAATGAAAACTATTAAAAAATCTTTAGCATTATTTTTTTCTATTATGATGTTAATATCAGCAATTCCCATTTCGGCAACTGCTGAAGAAAATCTTAACACTTGCACAAATTTATATGACAGTTTATCATTATCTGGTGAATTAAAGACAACTAATAATGATATTGTCAGTAAATTAACTACGGAGATACCTTTAACAGAAGAATACATATTGGACATTGATAATAATAGAGTTATTGAGTCAATGAATCTTTCTTCTGATGATGTTGATAGTTTCAACAAAGTGAATTATTCATATAATTCTGATATAACATATGAATCAACATTTGACAATGGTGCAGTAGTAAGTTTTAACAATAGTATGGAAATGGTAGCTTACTCTAATTTTGACAGAAATGGTGCAAATAGTCAAACAGTTGTTAAAAATCAAGATATATCAAGTAAAAATAATGCAACAATAGAAACATTAAAGAATGAATATAATATTGATGACAGTTACGAATTAGAAATCATTGAAGATAATGGTGACATAAAATACTGTTGGAGTAAAATGGGATATGACAATATTATAAACCCATACGATTCATTAACTATAAGAATTGATGGATTAACAGGTGAAATCGTTACCATTAATAGATTTGATGATGAATTTGATACTAATGAGATAAACATCTCTGAAACCACAGCTAAAAACATTGCATTAAAAACAAAAGATAACTTTTCTAAAGTTACATCTTGTCAAATAGGATATGTTAAACCAAATTTTTTCTGGAAAGATACCAATAAGATTTATGAAGATGTAAAAATGGTTAGACTTGTATATGATATAACGATTGACGATATTTATAAAGTATATATTGATACAAAAACAGGAGAAAATATTGGTGGTGATATTATTAAAGCTACTAATAATGCAAGAGCTTATGCATATAGCGGATTTAAATATTCTACTAAAAGTAGAGACTTAGCAAATACATATCTAAAAAAACTTGGATATTCATCAAGTTCTGTTGGTATTAACAATACTTTTAAAAGTAATCCGGTCCTTTCATTTGTGCAAAACGATACAAAAGCATACGGTCTATATATTGATTGTCATGGTTCTACAACAACACTTGCTACTAATAGTCAAACAATCCTTACTACTAATCAAGTGAAAGGAAATTGGCATTTTGTATTTTTAGATGCTTGTTAAACAGCAGCTAATTCCAATTGGCCAAATGCTTTTAAAATCAATAGTAGTTATTCCAAAAGAGCATTTTTTGGATGGACAACTTCTGTTTATACAGATAAATCATATGATTTTTGTCGATATTTTTGGCCTGAGACGACAAATCGAAATCATTCCAATAATGTGCGAGACGCTGCTGTTTGGGCTGCCGATCAAGTACCTAACAATTCAGATGGTTCAGCATCAACACCTATTAGATTTTATGGAGATAGGTCCTATAATGGCAGAGCTTATTAAATAATATATTGAGATATTAAGACAATAAAATATAAATTCATATAATTATTTTGTTAGTGAGATAAGGGCTTTTAATTAAGTCCTTATTTTTATTAACAGTTATTTTTCTGTGATAACATCATCTCGCAAATGAGCAAATGTACTTTGAGTTTTGAGTTCTGTTTCATGTTCATCAAGTTCTTGTTTAACGGCATTCAAAATAGCAACGCTAACAGACGGTGCAGAACTTTCACTGTATTCACCCAGCGGTGCATATGGTCGATTTCTTTAATCCCTCTTTATTTTTTGAAATGTCTCTCAAATTTTTTGCTCATTTCAATTCGTGTTACGATTTTGATTTAAGCGAGGTCTCTCAAAAGTCTCGGTCATAAATGCCCTAAATCGCACTAAAATGACTTTGGAATTTTGAAATTTGATGTCTCTTAGAATCTCTCAAAAGCTCTCACAATATTTTGAAGCAAAGAAAAAATGCCCGAATACCGCCGTAAAAAGCAGTATTCGGGCATAAAAATAGGCTGAAAGTAAAACTTCCAGCCTTGTGGCAGATTATATCAACCTGTCAAGTCACGGTAGTATTTGCTTTGCAAATCTCCACCTTAAAGACTTGACAGAACGATGTTACGGGTTTAATTGCATTATTAACCCGTAATAAGAACATCACCCATTTACAAAATCACAGATTTTGAATGGGTCCCGATAACCTTGTTACTCGCTTTGCTCGTAATAACGATTCTTCGAATCCTTAATTTCTTTTTGTAAAAGAAAAACGAGATACTCGTTTGAGTATCTCGTTCCTCTTTGGCAGAGGTATAAGGATTCGAACCTTAAATGACGGAGTCAGAGGCTCGCAATCTTTTTTCGAAACCGCCTATTTAAGCCATTTTCCAGACTTTGCGTCTCTCAAAAATCTCTCAGAATTTTGTTTTTGCTTAGAACCGCAAATTCGTATGAGGAATTGCGAACCTTACACTGAGGTGTATAAAGAAACTCTAAATCCGCATTATCATTTACGGTAGAGTTGCTTTTTGAGAATTAGCATAAAGCTGATAGATTTCATATTAAATCACTATTTTTATATGTGTCTGATACTCCTAAAATTTTGCTCATATTTATTAATCCATCGATATCAATCAGACCATCATAAATATTATCTGCTCTCTTTTCCAACTCATTAAAGCATTCTATCATTAAGTTCGTAATTCTATTCTCATATCTAACAACCGTATTCTGTATCATCTCTTCAAATGATTTTTCAACTTGCTCAAAATACAGACCGACATAATTACGGAAAAAGCCCAATCTAATAGATACGGAGGATTCAAACGATTCTTCAGACACAGTCATATGTTGCATAGCCAATAATTGAAGATTCATTATTTCCAAAAACAATGCCTGTCCAGCCAATAATTTCTTATTGATTTCGTTATTGAATTCCACCTGAATGTAATTATAAATTATAGCATAAGCGATTGCATCTGCAAAACACTCTTCTAAAACACCACTATTTTCATTAATAATACTTTTTTGTTCTTGAATTAAAATAACGTAATCTTTATCAATAAATTTCTTTTCGTATTCAGTATATAATTCACATAAAATATCTTGTATATCTTTCAGTAGCGAAATCCAATTTTCATTAAAATTAATATTAAACAAGTCATCAGTGTGAGTATGATTTAACACTTTGTAAACCCAATGACCTAATTCATGACCAATAATGTAATGTTCTTGAATGTCACTAATAAAATCCAAAAAATTCTGTGACCCAACATTGGTTTTTAAAGGACCTAATGCTACTTTATTTAAACCGTAATATGTTAATAAGACTTCATCATTTTCAAGCAAAGCATCCTCTGCAAATAATTCATAAGATAATTTCCATATGTCATGACCTGCATCATTTTCATCAAAATAAATTGCATTAAACAGCCGGTTAATTTCATTTAAATAACGATCATATAAAACATAGTATTTATATTTATTCTGTTTCATTTTCACTGGAAGAACCGTACTGTATTTATTGTAAGTATTACAAATAATCAGACTGGGAATGAATTCTGCATCAAAATTTTTTATGATTGAAGATAGGCAATTATCATATATTGTTTTAATCCTATTATATTCATTTTCTGAAAAATCATCTTTTTGATTATGTGCTCGAGAAATTTCAACGAACTTGGAAACCATATCATCTATATTCATAATATATCACTTACCAGATAATAGATCATGCAAAACTTTTTTTGCTTCTTCCTCTTTCTTTTGTGCTATGAGTTCCTTTGCAATTTCTAATGCCTTTTCTTCCTCTCCTTCAACTGTAATACCATCATCCGAAACCTTTATTTTAATTTTCTTTCTGTTTTTGATTAATTCTATAATAATTAATGTGATGCCTGTTATAGCATACGGTGCTAATTCTACGCCTATTTGAATTACAGTATTAAGATCACTGCTAAAAGATTTCGGATCTTCAATTAACAATGACATTTCCGCTAAATCACTTATACGTTCAGCATATCCAATATCTTCTTTATCAAATTCAAAAACTATCATAACTTTGTGCTCTCCTTGAATGAAGTTAATTTTCTGATAAGTATTGATCAGGTGAATTATTAAAATCGATTTCTAATTTCTTTTTTACCTCATCAGCAACTTGGTATCCAATATGCGTCACTAAAAAAACCTGACGTTTATAACTACCAGCCTCTATTAAGCCATAATTCTCTAACTCATCAACAGCTCCACTCCATCGAGCGTTCTCTCTGGCACCACCATTAGCATCAACAAAATTCCATTTTCCTGCACATACAGATAAACCGCCTAGAGTACTCACCATTATAATTTGCCCTGATTCATCATTAGCAGCATACGCTAATAACACGGCAGCATCCGTTGAAATTGAACTTTGACTTTTCGAATCATTACTCGTTTCATCATCAGATATTTCCTCTGAAACAGAAGCAATCTTATTGACAAATTCATTTCTGTGTCTTTCCCATTTTGCTGCGGATAATGATTGAAGTTTAAATTCGTCAATCAAGCTGTCTTTTAACTCGTTAAGGCGTTGATTTAATTCTGTACAATCACTATCTAATTTGATACCGATTTGTTGCGGATTAATAGCTCCCTTAATTTGAGGGAAATCAAACTCATGCAAAAGAACCGTGTCATATTTTTGTTTTAGGACCCATGCAGCACCCATTTCATTAAGACAAGCTACACTGTTATAGTAATTATCAGAAAGAATAAATATAATATGCAAATCACAATTTTGAAATTGTTCAGATAACCAATCATATATATCTTTACCCAATGGTATTCCGTATCCGGGAATTGAGGAACATACAATTTCAGTTTCCGACAAACCTATATCTTCCAACAAATTAACAATAAGTTGCACAAAAGGTTTATCATTTGATGCATGACTTATAAATACCTTCTTTGGTTTATTATCAGATGTGGATATTGAATTTTCATCAGAAATTTTTTCTAGTTCAAATTGCAATTTGCTCCTTAAAATCCGAATATCTCTAATATAGTCAATATCAATATCTTTAGTTTCATCTCCATAAAAGCCGCGTTGCATATAACGAGAAAGTCCATTTCGTATATTCTTAATATCATTACCAAGTACAGATACAATTTCTTTTTCGAGTTCTTTTGCCTCATTAGGATCTTTACTATTGTTAATAATACGGTCACATGATTCAATGTATCTTTGAATAGTTGCTATTTTAATCATAATGTTATCCCTTCAATTGTTTTGCATATATTAATTATATCATAAAAGTACGAAAATTGAAAGGAACTGTTGATGATTATATAGATAATCAAAATAATTTTAATAAGCAATTTGTTATAATAACGAATATTGCGTTCATTTTCTTTATTTATGATGTTGAAAAGTTCATTCAACAAGCAGATAACATTTAACTTTATAGACCTCATACTTACTTATAACATATTGAGAAAAGAATGAAAATGTAGTATAATTTTGTAGAGGTGGTATATTAATGCGAAGACAAATTGCACTTTGTATTGGGAATGATGATTATCAATATTCATGTCTTAATAAATTGGAATGTGCAGTAAATGACTGTAATGCTATTGCAGAAAAATTACGCACATTGAACTTCGATGTTAAATCATATAATAATCTAGATCGTGATGCTATGCATACAGCAGTAGATGATTTTGAAGCACAGCTACCTAATTATGATATAGCTTTATTTTATTACGCCGGGCATGGTTTTGAATGCAACGGCAACAATCTTTTAATGCCTATTGATACTAACGGAACAGATCGAGGTTATCGCGATTGGATGGCATTAAAATTGGATTATGTGATTGACGCTCTTGAAGGAAAGCAAACCGAAAATAATCTTAAAACAAAAATAATTATTATCGATGCCTGTCGCAGCAATTCGGACGGAAGAGGATACGCAAACCGTGGATTTGCACCGATATTCGCACCCGAAGGTACTATTATTGCTTTTTCTACTTCTCCTGGACAAAGTGCTTTAGAGTTAAATAGACATGGTGTGTATACCAATGCGTTATTGCAATCTATAGATTTACCGAGAATTCCAATTGAAAACATGTTCAAACATGTACGAGAAATTCTTTCTGCATCAACTGGAAGACGGCAGATTTCTTGGGAACACACCTCATTGATGGGAAACTATTGTTTTAATGAAGATAGAATTGACGCTTTTGCATTTTACTCATCAAGTGCTCTAGCCGATAAAAACTATTATTTTAAAACAGATAATCAATTATATCCTATTATTAACGGCTTAAAGAGTCATAATTGGGATATGCAAAATACGGCTATGGATAACATCTCTATGCTTAACTTTAGTGACGCAAGTGCAAATGACCTATTTGTCCTCGGACGAAATATATATCAATCAGCTAATGGTGGAGCTTGGAACGCAGAAGGATTTGTAAGAAACTTTTCAAATCATAGTATTCCATTGGAAGCAAAAAAACATATTCTTTGCGGAATGGCTTATGAAATATATTATAATAGAGATGGAGTATTACGCGAAGTATTCAAAGCAAATCATTATATAGAAATATTAAGATTGCTTCAAACAGAAACATATCAAATGAGTCGAAATTTTATTTCCGAAAAATTAATGGATGAATCCGAAAGAATTATTTACATACCATCCTCGGAGAACAAGATAGAATTACACTTAGTCTGTGAAGAATTAGAGTCAAAAGAAAACGGCGATATAATTTATTATATTCGTTCAATATATTATCAAGGAATAAATATTCTATATAGTGCTGATGGAACTCATGATATAAATATAGAATCATACTACTATTTTAGAAATGCATCTAATTTAGCAACACTCCGCACGGAAATAGCAAGAACATTAGTAGCACCTCCCGATATGCTTATTGTTACATTGAATATAGAAGATACCAATAATCATTATTTCGCCTTGCCATTTAGCTACAGCTTTCGCAAATCAAAACTTGTTGAATAATGAATAAGTCCTTCTTTTTGAGGGACTTATTTTTATATGCCGAAGAGTTTATTGATAGTCAATTCTGTTGCTGCGAATGATATTTAATAATATAATATTCGTACTACAAGGTTCAAAAAGGGTTCCTTTGCACTTTGTGCTTTACCCCATTTAACATTTGCGCTGATATTTTCCAACTCGCTTTGAGCAATGCTGCCGTATCGAAGTGGTTTTGTTCCGAATCAACATTCTGTTAAAGCCGATTGCAACCGCAAAGGTTGATCCGAGTATGGATTCCTATACCAGCCATCAAGAAAGCCACCAAGGACCTATTCCAAATAGCATAATTTTCCTTTGTTAAAACAGAACTGAAAAAATGCACAGAATTTAATATCCGTGCGTTTGTGTAATAATTACGAGATGTTATGTTAGAGTTCGAATCCATACACAAATGGAAAACAGCGGTTTTATATCCACGAAATTGTTTAGTGAAATTTTGCCGTATAAATGACGAAAACCTCGATTTTATCGGGGTTTTCTTGAGCTATATCTTTTTTGTAGCCTCTTGATGGCAGAGGTATAAGGATTCGAACCTTAAATGACGGATTCAAAGGCTCGCAATCTTTTTTAGAATCGCTTATTTAAGCCATTTTTCAGACTTTTTATCTATCAAAAATCTCTCAGAATTTTGTTTTCGCTTAACACAGCAAATTCGTATGAGGAGTTGCGAACCTTACACTGAGGTGTGTAGAGAAACTCTAAATCCGCATTATTATTTACAGCAGGGTACTGTGCAATTTGATGACGAAGAATATAAAAAGTCATTATTCAATCGGATTTAAGCTGAATGCCGGTCTCATATATTCTATTGAACTTCTGCTTAGACCGTATTGTATGGCGATTTTTTCCCAATTAGAATTTACAATACCGACAATCTCATTAGCGTATTCTATTGCTTCCTGTTCTTTAAGATTATAGTATGATACAGATTTAATGGCTAAATCAGCAGAAACTCGATTATCATTTGCATCAACATTTAATGATAATTCATCTCCAAACGGAACAGGATTTACATCATATAATGGCGACAACACCCATCCGGATTTGGTTAGAATAAATACGTGATTTCTTAAATGGTCATCCGTATTGTTAACCGCCATATTAAATACAATTCGTTTCCATAATTCAATAATATCTTGTATGATTTAATAAAGAAATAATTGAACCATTAACAATATTAAAACTAAAAGAATTAGAAATTAAGTTAAATGAATTCTAAAAGCAATTAATTAGAAAGCCTATACAAATCTTTTTAGAAATGTATAGGCTTTTTTTCTTAATTTATAAATCTGCAAAAAGCAGTTAGTTACTACTAATTATAGAGTTTTATTCATTATTCCCTCCTATCGCATAGTGATTCATATGAATTTATAACACTTTCATTATATAAAGTTGTTTCAACTCGCTAAAAAGTAACACTTTTTTAAATAAAATTATAAAAATTCAAACTTTATCTTCACAAATATATTATTTATGTAGTATATTAAAAGGACAATAAAATTTTTATAGAATTATATATTCATATGGTAAATCAAAGTAATAAATACTATGAAAAATTAACATAGATAAAAGAGAGGTTGATTACAATGATGAATAACTATTCTAGCCAAGATTTCTTATCTGTAGCAAGAAGAATAACTTATGACGCAACAATTCCTGAATTACTTGAAGAAGCGGTTAGAAATCATGAAGGACGTTTATCTGATAAAGGTGCGATTTGTGTAACTACTGGTAAACATACAGGTCGTTCACCTAAAGATAGATTTATTGTTGATACTCCAGACATTCATGATTTAATACATTGGTCAAATACAAATCAACCATGTTCGGAAAATACATTTAATCGTCTTTATGAAAAAATGAAAGATTATGCTAAAGACCATCAATTATTTGTAACGGATGCTTTAGTTGGTGCAGACCCTGCATACAAATTACAAATAAAATGCATTAATGAGCATGCTTGGCATCATTTATTCTTAAAACAATTATTCATTAGACCAAAAACTAAACTCACTACACCTGCTGAATTTACACTTATTTGTATGCCTAGTGTAAAAGCTAATCCAATTGAAGATGGTACACATTCTGAAACTTTTATTATTGTTAATTTCAGCAAAAAAATGGTATTAATCGGTGGCGGTGCTTATGCAGGTGAAATGAAAAAAGCTATTTTCTCTGTTATGAACTTCATTCTTCCTCAACGTGGTGTTTTATCCATGCACTGCTCTGCAAATGTAGGTAAAGATGGAAATTCTGCATTATTCTTTGGTTTAAGTGGTACAGGTAAAACAACTTTATCTGCTGACCCTAATCGTTCTTTAATCGGTGATGATGAACATGGTTGGAGTGAACATGGTATCTTCAATGTTGAAGGTGGTTGCTATGCAAAAACTATAAAAATTACACCTGAAAGTGAACCAGAAATTTATAATGCAATTCAATATGGAACTGTTTTGGAAAATGTTTATATCAATCCATATACTCGTGAACCAGATTTCTTTGATGCTAGATTTACACAAAATACGCGTACAGCTTATCCAATAGAAAATATTACAAATGCCATCGTACCAAGTATGGCAGGTCATCCAAATGCAATTATCTTCTTAACTGCAGATGCTTTTGGTGTATTACCTCCTATTGCAAAACTCACTAAAGAACAAGCTATGTATCACTTCTTATCCGGTTATACAAGTAAAGTTGCTGGTACTGAACGTGGTATTACAGAACCACAAGCAACATTCTCCATTGGTTTTGGTGAACCATTCTTCCCATTACCACCATTACAATATGCTAGATTATTAGGTGAAAAAATTAATCAATATAATACTAGCGTATATCTTGTTAATACTGGTTGGACTGGCGGTCCATATGGCGTTGGTAAACGTATGGAATTAAAATACACTAGAGCTATGATTTCTGCTGCTTTAGATGGTAAATTAGATGATGTTACTTGGACTAAACATGAATATTTCCAATTAAATATTCCAGATAGCTGCCCGGGTGTACCAAGTGAAGTATTAAATCCAGAAAATACTTGGATGGATAAAAAAGCATATAAAAATCAAGCTGAAAAATTAGTAAGATTGTTCGCTGAAAATGTTAAACGTTTCGCAGGCGAAATGCCAGAAGAAATTTTAAATGCTGGACCAAGACTTGAAGACTGAGAAGAAATTGGTTTTTGTAGAAAAATTATAAATATGATTTTAAAGTTTTTAGGCAATAAATAAATTTAATGGCGATAACTTAATTAATGAGAAAAGACTACCAAAAATAAATATGGTAGTCTTTTTTTTACTTATTTTTTATTTAAATCTTTATTGATGATTGGCATGATTTCATCTTCATCAGGTGTTACATATAAAGTTTTATTATTTGTAAAGATGACAAAACCAGGTTTAGCTCCTGATGGTTTTTTTAGATATCTACATTCTACATAATCAACAGGAATTTTAGAAGAACCACGAGCCTTACTGAAATATCCTGCGATTTGGGCAGCTAAAAATAGAGTATCCTCATCTACTTCATCGCCTTTAGTATCAATGATAACATGAGAGCCAGGGATATCTTTTGTATGCAACCAAATATCATCGCTATGTGCTGTTTTAAAAGTGAGTTTATCATTTTGATAATTGTTTTTGCCGACGAATAAAAACATTCCATTAGGTAGAGCAAATTTAAATGGTTTAGATGGAGCAATAGAA
>OKRS01001986.1_pt1 | contig 12461 bp, 10 predicted proteins | sample 1601191 | NCBI WGS metagenome assembly OKRS01 (sample SAMEA3541509, study PRJEB24748) | human gut metagenome | biome: human gut; feature: human-associated habitat; material: faeces | place: China | collected 2012
TTCGAGGAGAGCTACGGCTACCTTGCGGGCACTCACGCCCGAGATAAGGACGCCGTTTCATCCTCCATGCTGATAGCCGAGATGGCGGCTTATTATAAATCGCAGGGAATGACCCTCATTGACGCTCTGAACGGCATTTACGCAAAGTACGGCTACTATTATGACTGCCTTGAAACGCTCGTGCTCAAGGGCAAAGCGGGCGCGGAGAAGATACGCGCGGCAATGAGCGCCCTCAGAGCCGAGGGCGGCGGGCTTTTTGACGATATCGAGCACGTTTCCGATTATCTGACCGGCATTGACGATCTGCCGAGGGAGAATGTGCTGCGCTTTGAATTCACCGACGGCTCGTGGGCGGCGGTGAGACCGTCGGGCACCGAGCCGAAGCTGAAGCTCTATTTTTCCGTCAGAGGAGAGGACAGGCGAAGCGCCGAGCAGCGGCAAAAAACCATACGGAACGCGCTGTTTGTCGTAATTGATAAAATCAAGGTTTGACATTTGGAAAATGCTGTAGTAAAATTGATCCAGATATGAAAAAGGAGGATATGGCAATGAAAAAATTCCTTGCAGTTATTCTGGCGCTTGTTTTTGCCCTCTCCGGCATGAGTGTCATGGCTTTTGCCGCCGATAAGGATAAGGCGCAGGCTCCCCTTTGCACGCTCAATAAGGACGGCAACGCCGTCAATTGGTTCGGCGGCGAGGACGGCGAATATTATTTCTTTATCTCCGACAGCGACTTTGCGGGCAAATACACCGTCAAGGTCAATGCGAGCGGCGATGTTTATCTCGACGGCGCAAAGCTCGAGGGCAACACCTTTGTGCTCGGCAGTGCCGAGGGCACTATCACAAGCGGCGGCGTCGATTACAAATATCATGTCGTCTGCACCGCAAAGCTCCCCGCCGTCTATATCACGACCGAGTCCGGCTCGATGGATGCGGTTCATGCCGACAAGAGCTATAAGGAAGCCGGCACTATCAGGATTTACAACGAAGAGGGCAAGACCGAGTATGACGGTGCGCTTGACTATATCAAGGGCAGGGGCAACTCCAGCTGGGAGATGGCAAAGAAGCCCTATAATATCAAGATAGCCAAAAAGACCAATCTTTTCGGCATGGGCAAGAGCAAGAAATGGAGCCTTATCGCAAATTACAGCGATAATTCTCACCTCAGGAACGCTGCGGTTTATTACGCCGCTCAGCAGATAGGCCTTGATTACACGCCGAAGTTCGTTTTCTGCGACGTCTACACCAACGGCGACTATCAGGGCGTTTACCTGCTCATCACCCGCATCGAGGCGGACAGCAAGCGTGTTGACGTTGCAAATCTTGACGATGTCAACGAAGAGATAGCGATAGCCGCGAGCGGCAACGAGGATCTCGATATGGATTCTCTCCCGCAGGGCGGCGCTTACGGCAGATTTGCGGGTCTTATCGAGGGCACGAAGAAGTGGGTTGAGATCCCCGAAGCCCCCGAGGGCTACACGGTCGATAATACGGGCGGCTACATTCTTGAAATGGAGCTTGCCAACAGATATTACGGCGAAAAGAGCGGCTTTGTCACCACCCGCAGCCAGCCCATTACTATGAAATCCCCCGAATACGCTTCTCAGGCTCAGATGGAGTATATCAGCGATCTTTACCAGCGCTTTGAGGACGCGGTTTTTGCCGGGAACGGCAGGAACGCGCTCGGCGAGCACTATACGGATATTGCCGACCTTGAGTCGCTTGCAAAGTATTACATGATCAGCGAGTGGTGCTCAAATATGGATTCCGGCCTTACCAGCACTTATTTCTATAAGCCCGAGGGTGCGGATTCCAAGCTCTTTGCAGGCCCCGTATGGGACTATGACATTGCGTTCGGCAATAACAAGGGCACCCGCTACGGCTGCGATTACAATAATCCGGAGGAATTCACCGTCTGCTTCGGCAGACAGTACAGAAACACCGTTTTCGGCAAGCTTGACGTTGATTATAAGCCCACTGTTTACAACCGCCTTTGCAGAAGACCCGAATTTGTCGAGGCGTGCAGGAGGCTCTGGGATGCGGGCATAGGCGACAAGCTCGCCGAGACTGCCGCGGAGTATATTTTCAATATGTCACGCACCATAAAGGCTTCCGCGGTGGCGGACGGTATCCGCTGGAATATCTACGGCACCTGCGATGCGGCAAAGGTTGCGGAGAATTATGAAGTCGCGGCAGCGTATCTCGAGGATTTCGCTACCGCAAGGACAAGGTTCCTTGACGTAAATCTCGGCAGAGTCCAGGTACAGGGCAAGGTTAAGGATCAGCTTCCCGCCGGCCTTCGCAATTTCCTTGTCCGTGTGAATAACCTCTTTGAGGCTTTTATCGTCAATTTCAAGCTCATCAATAAATAATTAAGATCCGCCCCCGCGTCAGCTCGGGGGCGGATATCGTTTTAAAAGCACAGCCCGCCGAAATATCCACGGCGGGCTGTGCTTATTTAAGTATTCGTTTGACAGAGCCTTCGTCAAGAAGGTTTACCGTCACGAATTTGCCTTTATAAAACACCGCATGATTGTTGAATACGCATGGCAGCTCCTTCGCCTTTTGCAGCGAATCGACCTTTATCAGGCGATAGGGGATGCCGTTGCCCTCGCAGTATTTCTCGACGGCGGTAATGCTGTGATAGGTGTAGGGGCATTGCGGCGAATAATAGACCGTCAGCTCCTGCTCATCTATCGTCTGCGCCTTTGCTCTCTCGGTGAAGTGCGGCACGGAGCCGTCAAACGAGAGGGCGAGCAGCTCGTATTCGCCTGCCGTGTCGACCGCCACGAAGCCGAAGCGCTTTGCAAATGACTGATCCGAGAGCCACGCCTTTTGCTTGAGTGAGCCGAGCATACAAACTCCCGAGCGTCCTCGGGCCCTAGCGTCGGCAATGCAGGATTCCATCAGCTTCTTGCCGTAGCCGTGCTCGCGGTAGTCGCCGAGCACCCAAAGACAGTATATATAGATGTAATTGTCGCCCTCTATCGGCACCCACGCTTTCTCAAGCGGGGCGTATTCGATAAATACGGTCGCCTTCTCATCGAGCTTGCGGAAAATGTGCCCCTCCGTGAGCCTCTCGGCGAGCCATGCGCGCTTCGCCTCAACTCCGGGGTGGGTCTTTTTGCTGCGGATAATGCAGCAAAGATGCTCGTTTTCAATATTCTCGGGGGTCAGGTCAATGAACTTGTCCATTAATTCTCCTCAAGTCTCCGCAAACGGAGTGTTGATATTAGTCAGACGGAAATTCACGGGATCGCGGTCGCAGTTGAAGCGGTAAACGCTCATCACCATGCCTATGGCAAAATATATGCAGAGGTTTGATGAGCCGCCCGCGCTGACAAAGGGGAGCGTGATGCCGATACAGGGCAGCAGCATCAGGCACATGCCGATGTTGATTATCACCTGCGAGCCTATCATGAACGCCGTGCCGTAGCAGAGCAGGCTGCCGGAGATATTCCTTGAGCGCCTGCCGACGGAAACTATCCTTATAATAATAAATGCGAATACCGCAAGCAGCCCTATCGCGCCGAGGAAGCCGAGCTCCTCGCCCACAACGGAGAACACCATGTCGCTCTCGTTGACGGGCACACCCGCAGCGGACTGGGTGTAGGTCCCCTTGAAAAGTCCGTCGCCGAGCAGCTTGCCCGAGCCTATGGCGTTTACGCAGCGCTGCTGCTGATAGATGACCTTGTTATAGACCGATTCGCTCAGCGCCGAAGGATAGTATATCGCAAGGATCCTCTGGCGGTGCAGGTTTGAGAGAAATTTGACCCAGATCACGGGCGCGGCTGCCACGGCGGCGCATATCGCTATGGCGAAGTAGCGCAGCTTGACGCCCGCCACAAACATCATGCCGACAAACATCAGGCCGAAGATTATCGCCGAGCCGGGGTCGCCCGTGACGACGATTATGCCCATGGGCACAAAGGCGTGCAACGTCAGCAGTAATACGTTCTTCACTCGGTTGATATCGTCCTTCACGGCGTCTATGTGAGCCGTAAAGGTGATGATGAAGCCTATCTTTGCAAGCTCGGAGGGCTGGAATTTGAGCGTGAAGGTTTCCGTCTTGATTATCGGCAACCAACAGATGGCGTCCGGCCTGTCGGAGGGGGCGTCGCCCCAGATAAACAGCGCAAGCAGCAGCAGCAGGCACACGCCGCCCGCTATCGGCCACAGGCTGATTATAGCGTTGTATTCAACGAGCGAGATGAAGGCGCACAGGATAATGCCGAGCGCCGAGGCGCAGATCATTATCAGGCAGTCGCGGCTGAGCGTCAGCCCGCTTTTGGCTGCGGCGTTCATTGTTGCGCTGTATACCATGAGCGCCCCGAAGGCGGAGGTCAGTATACAGGTGATATACAGCAGGAGGTCCGTCTCTCTGAGCGTATGCTTCAAGGTTGTGCTTTTACTCACGCTGTCACCGCCTTTCGTTAATTTTGCTTTCGGATTTGTGCCGCTCAAGCAGGAATATGCCCGTCACGAGCAGCGCAGGGAAGATTATTGCGGCAAGGAAGCCGGCCTTCAGATTGTCGTTAAATGCTCCCGAGACCGCACCGACAAGGGCGGGGCCGGAGGCGCAGCCGAGGTCGCCCGCCAGCGCAAGCAGGGCAAACATTGCCGTTGCGCCGTTTCTTGCATATTTCGCCGCAAGGCTGAATACTCCCGGCCAGAGTATGCCGACCGAGAAGCCGCAGATGCCGCAGCCCGCGAGGGCAAGCATGGGGTGGGGCGCAAACGAGGCTGTCAGATAGCCGGCAACGCACATAACGCAGCTTGCGCGGATAAAAGCGGTCAGCCTGATCTTTTCGCTGAAGGCGGCGTAAAGCACCCTCGACAGGCCCATAAGTATGGCGAACATACACGGACCCAGCAGGTCGCCGACGGTCTTGGAGACCTTTAAGCCTGCCTCCGCAAAGGCGGAGGACCATTGGCTCATTGCCTGCTCCGATGCGCCGGAGCAGACCATCAGCACGGCGAGTATCCAAAAGAGCTTCGATTTAAAAAGCTCCTTCATCGGCGCAGAGCCCTCCTCGGCGGCAAGGCTGTTTATCGGCACGAGGCAGAAGTAAACGGCATTTGCAAAAGGGATTATTGCCCAGAGGTAAGCGAGGACGCGCCAATTCTCTATGCCCGCCGTTACAAAGAACAGGGTCGTGAGCAGTATCACGGCGACATGACCCCAGCAATAAAACGAATGGAGCAGGCTCATCGCGGCGGATTTTTTATCCGTCGGGCACGCCTCGACTATCGGGCTTATTAGCACTTCGATAAGGCCGCCGCCCACGGCGTAAAACGCAATGGATATCAGCAGGCCGATATACGGGTCGGGCAACGCAAAGGGGAGCGTGCCGAGCATTATAAGCCCCGCGCCCGCAAAGAAGTGAGCCGCTACTATGGCGACCCTGTAGCCGATGCGGTCGATGAATTTTGCCGAGACAAGGTCGATGATGAGCTGAAAACAGAAATTGACCGTTACCAGCCCTGCTATCTTCTCGAGAGATACGCCGAAGCTGCGCTGAAAGGTCACAAAGAGCAGCGGGGCGAAGTTATTGACTATCGCCTGAGTGATATAGCCGAAATAGCTTGCCGTAAGGGTGTGTTTATAGTTGTTTCTTATACTCATAACAGGTTAAATGAAGCCCCGGAGATCGGGGCTTCTTTTTGTTTGGATTTATCTGACTTTGGTCACAAGGGTGAGATAAGCGGACGCGATGGTTTCGCCTGCGCGCGGGCCGGTGGAGACTATCTCCTCATTCTCGGTGAGGTATGAATGCCAGCTGTTGCCGTTGAGAATGTAGCCGATTTGGTCGTTGGTGATGCCGAATACGAGGAGCTTCCTGCTCGGCGAAGCGTCAACGAAGGGGGAGAAGTTCCAATCCTGACCGAGCCATGACTCTGCGGCGGTGTCCGTGCCGCCGAATGCGATCTCGGGGGCAAGCTCGCCGGGCATGATAGCGACTGCGAGGTTGCTGCCGAATTCGGCGTAGCCTATCTCGGTAACGACCTCATATTTGAAGCCGTTTCTGACGACCTTGTTGAGCAGCAGGCCGCATTTGGCTGCAAGCACGAGAATGTTATTGCTGATGGGAACGAATACCTCGGAGTATTTGACGTTGAGGATGGGCGAAACGGCAGTCTCGTCGGTTATCGAGCAGACAAGCTCGCCGAGCCTCTTGCCGTAGGCCATGAGAGTTGCATATCTGTTGCCGTATTTCTCAACGTCGGCGGGTTCGGGAGTGATGCCGTCGCTCTTATTGCTGATGGCGAGCTCGGCGCCCTGAATATAGAAGTAGTTTGCGCCTGCGGTCTCATTGATATATTTCTCCATGTAGTAGGGATAGTCGCCGGTGAGCACGGTGCCCGCAGCGCCGTTGCCCACGCAGTGGATCGCGCCGTTGATTATCCAGGTCTCTTTCTTTGAGCTGTCGTCGGGGACGAAGCGAAGCCTGTGAAGCTCCTCGTCAAAGACCTGAGGATCGCGCTTGTCTCTGATATACTCTGCGGCGTTGACCGAGCCGTAATAGAGAGTGCCGTCGGTCATGTTCTCGACTGCCTCTATCATCGAGTTGACGGTCTTCTCATAGAGATTAGCCATGTAATCCTTATTCTGACCGCTGGGCAGCTCAATGCCGAGGATGTTTTTGATGCAGGAGGTGAAGAGGGCGTTGACGATGTCGCCGTTCATGCCGAAGGTGTCAACGCAGCTGTGCTGATGAAGAGCGGAGATGTTGATAGCGGTGATATCGAGACCCTTTTCCTCGGCATACTTTGCAAAGATGCCTCTGATGGCTCTGACGTCGGTGCTTGCCATGCCGTAAGCGTCAAGGGAGGAGAAGATGGTGATGCCCCTGCCGTCGGAGATGGCAACGGTCCTGACCTTCTGATCGTCTCTGACCTCGGTCGCGAGCTTCTTGGTGACCGAGAGGCTGCCGCCTACATAATAGTCGCCCTCAAGCTCCTTGCCGGTGAGCAGGGAAGCGTTTGCGTAGCCGACGCTCCAGTGTGCGCCGTCTGCGGGGGCGTCAAGGAATTCATCCGTGCCGCTGTAGAAGTTCTCGGATACATAGTCCTTCTTTGCGTCCCATTTGGGGCTCTTGATGAGAGCGGCGATGCCGCCGACGAGCGTGTCGATTATTTTATCGACCGTGCGGTAGAAGCCTCTCTCTGCGGGGTTTGTGACTACGGTGTTGGCGCTGGCGGGTATTACGAATGCCGAAAGGAGCACCGAAACCGCCAACACGATGGCTATTACTTTTTTCTTCATTAGGATATGACCTCCGTTAGTTTATATCTTTCAGCTCCATGTCACCGAAGCTGATGAGTTTCTTTCTTCTCATGAATTCCGATATGCCGAGGGTGATGAGCGCGGGGGCGATGAAATGCATTACCGCTATCTCGATGATGACGAGCTTCGGGTCCGCACCGTCCTCCACCATTGAGCTGTAGGTCATGAACTGACCGACAAGACCCGAGGTGCCCATGCCGGAGCCCGAGGCGTAGCAGGTCATCTTGAGCGCCGCGGTCGATATCGGGCCGAGGATGGCGCTTGTGATGATGGGCGGTATCCATATCTGCGGGTGCTTGACGATATTCGACATTTGGAGCATCGAGGTGCCAACGCCCTGAGCGAGCAGGCCGCCGAGCCTGTTTTCGCGGTAGCTTGCCACGGCGAAGCCTATCATCTGAGCGCTGCATCCGACCACCGCAGCCCCGCCCGCAATGCCGGAGAGACCGAGGATGATGCCGAGAGCCGCCGAGCTTATCGGCAGAGTGAGGCAGATGCCCATCACGACCGACACGACCATGCCCATGAGTATCGGCTGGCGCTCAACGCCCCAGCTGATTATCTGACCCATAAAGGTCGAGAATTTGCTCACCGGCGGGCCGAGCAGCAGCCCCGCTGCGCTGCCGACTATTATAGAAGCGGCGGGGGTGATGATTATGTCGAGCTTTGTCCTGCCGCTGACGAGCTTGCCGACCTGGATGGCGAAGAAGGCGGCGATGAATGCGCCCATCGGGTCGCCGGGGCCTGCATAAAGAAGGCCGGAGTCGGTTATAAGAGCGCCGGCGATTATCTTTGAGGAGAATGCGCCGACCATGCCCGCCACCGCCGCGGAAACACCCGCGAGCGGGGAGGTGTTATACTTAAAAGCCATTCCCACGCCGATGCCTGCGCCCGTGAGCGACTTTGCGACCGCTGCGCCCGCCGCCATATACGCGCCTATCGGATGGTTTATGAAGCCTGCGATCTGGTCGAGTATCGTGCCGATGATGAGGGTCGCAAACAGACCCATCGCCATGCCCGACAGACCGTCTATAAAAATGTAATCGAGAGCTTTTTTAATTGACTTCATCCCAGCTTGCCCGCCTTAAGCATTTCGTTGAAGGCGTCGGCATAGAGCCTGCCGATAAAGTCCGAGCCGTTCTCGTTCGGGTGAACTCCGTCGGGCGACCAATGGGTCGGCTCGCAGCCTACGCAGGCCTTCGCCATCAGACCGTCGAGCGGTATGTAGCAGTCGGCGAATTCCCTCGCAAGGCGGCGGGTGACGTCGATCTTGCCGTTGAGATCCTCGCGGAAGAATTCTTTGTCGGGAACGGGAAGCAGGAATTGCTCGATGATGAGTATCTTTGCGTTTGTCTTTTCTTTTATCTCGGTGAGCACCTTGCGGTAATTCGCCTCGAAGGTCTCGTTATCGAGCCATTCGCGGGTCTCGGCTCTGTGCCAGGTGTCGTTGATGCCGATATGAATGGAAACGAGATCGGGCTGAATGTCGATGAAATCGGCTTGCAGACGGGCGACGAGATTTATCGTCTGATCGCCGCTTATGCCGAGGTCGATAAATTCAAAATCCGTGTCGGGATGCTCGCTGCGGATATACTTCGCAGCGTAGAGGGGGTAGCCCGTGCCCAGCTCGTGCGGGTCGGAGCGGTCGCGCCCTGCGTCGGTGATTGAGTCGCCTTGGAAAAGAATTTTCATAGCTGTACCTCTCTCGATGATTTTATTGTATCAATAACCTCTTTGCAGAGTTTATTTCGTGAAGCATTTGAGCGAATATTCGCCGTTTTTGAGCATACGGGCAACGTCAAAGGAATCGTGCGGCATTTCATTGAAATATACTCCGCCCGGCTCCATGCCCGTCTCCCTGTGGAAATCCGAGCCGGAGCTCATCGGCAGCGAATACTTCTCCGCCCACCTGTAGGCGATGTCGTTGCTCGAATTGTGGCCGCCGTGGCCGTTGTAGACCTCCATGCCGTCAAGCAAAGTTTGGTCGATAACGGTCATATCGGGTCTGAAAGGATGCGCTTGATAGATGACAAGTCCGTGCTCGTCCGCAAAGGGTCTGAATTCCTCAAGGCTTTTGAAATGAGCCATGTCGCAGGTGAATATCAGCCCCTCGTCAAAGCCGTAGACGAGATAGTCGTTGTTGTAATCAAGGAAGCGTATCTCCATGCCGAGGATGACGGTGAAGCCGTCGCCCGCCGCAGCCTTTGCGGCGCGGTAGCCATGGAGCCAATTTTCCGCCTGTTCGTCATAGGTCGAGCCGAGCTTTGAAAAATTGTAGGCGTTGACGTGATCCGTCACGATTATGCCGTTGTAGCCGAGCGAGCGGTATCGCACGACCACGCCCTCTGCGGCCACTTCGCCGCAGGCGCTCGACTCCGCCGTGTGGACGTGAGTGTCAAAAAGATAACCTTTCAACGGAAAGACCTCCGAAATGTTTTCTAATGTATTATATACTTATCCGATAAAATATTCAATAGAAAACTTTGAATTTCTTCCCCGTTGCGACAAATTACCGCCGCCGTTCGGGGTATAATTTCGGTGCGGGGAGGCGATGAAGATGAAAACGGTGGTCTATGCCGACGTGCTCGTCGTTATCAATATCATCGTCAATTATTTCCTGCTGCGGGCGAGCGCCGCCGTCATTTCCTTTGATTTCAAGGCTTGGAGGTTCCTCGTTTCCTCCGCCCTCGGTGGGGCTTTTTCGCTTATAATATTCGTTGATGGGCTTCCCGCCGCCGCGCTTGCCGCGGTCAAATTCCTGTTCCTGCTGCTGATAGTGCTTGCCGCCTTCGGCTACGGCAGCTTCAAGAGGTTTTTTAAGTGCTGCGCCGCTTTCCTCGCCTCAAATCTCGCCTTTGCGGGGCTGATGCTTGCGGGCAGGGCGTTCCTCTTCCCCGACAGCATAGTGTATAAAAATTCCGTCGTCTATTTCGACATAAATATCCTGACCCTGACGGTCGCCGCCGTGGTCTGTTACGCGGTGATCGGCATTATTTCACGGGCGGTGAGGAATCGCACGCCGCCGCAGAGCGTCTGCTCCATACGCCTGACCAAGGACGGCAGAAGCGTTGAGGGCAGGGCGCTTTTTGACACCGGCAACAGCCTGTGCGACAGCTTCAGCGGCAGACCCGTCGTGATAGCCGAGCGCAGGTTCATAGAGGCTCTGCTGCCGCCCGAAATGCGGGGAGATAAGCTCGATATCACGGCTCTGCACGGCTTTCGCCTGATACCGTATACCACCGTCGGCGGCGCGGGCGCGCTGCCCGCTTTCCCTGCCGACAGCGTCGAGGTATTCGGCGGAGGGGGCAGGAGGGTCGAGAATATCTACATAGCCGTCACCGAAAAGCGGATAGTCCACGGCGGTTACTCCGCTCTTATCGGAGCGCCGCTGTTTGAGTAAATAACAAATGATGAAAGAAGGGGAGAAATACGGGTATCAAAGCATTGAAAAGGAAGCTCGCCGCGGCGATAGCTTCCCTGCGGGCGAAGCTCTATCAGGTCGAGGTCGACTACATCAACGGGCCGGATACTCTGCCGCCCCCGCTCACGGGCGAGAAGGAGCACGAGTGCCTTGAGAAGCTCGAGAGCGGCGACACCAAGGCAAGGGAGCTGCTGATAGTCCATAATCTGCGCCTTGTCGTCTATATCGCAAAGAAATTCGAGAGCACGGGGGTGCAGATAGAGGATCTTATCTCCATAGGCACGCTCGGGCTTATCAAGGCGGTCAATACATTCCGCCTGTCAAAGAATATCAAGCTCGCCACCTACGCCTCACGCTGCATTGAGAACGAGATACTCATGTATCTGCGTAAGACGAATCCGGCCAAGGCTGAGGTGTCCTATTTCGAGCCGCTGAATGTCGATTGGGACGGTAACGAGCTGCTGCTCTCCGATATCCTCGGCAGCGAGCCGGAGGATGTCTACCGCGACCTTGAGTGCGAGGATGAGCGCAGCCGTCTCTACAGAGCCGTCAACTCTCTTGAGGAACGGGAAAGGGTTATTATGACCATGCGCTTCGGGCTCGGCGGCGGCAGGGAATACACGCAAAAGGAGGTCGCCGATGCCCTCGGGATATCCCAAAGCTATATTTCGCGATTAGAAAAACGAATTATAGAAAAAATCAAAAAAGAGGTGTAAAACCGCCGATTTTCGCCGTCGAAACCCCGCATATCGTCAAATTATCTGCGATATCACTTGACAAATTACAGAATATAGCATAAAATTGATTATAATTGTACCGTAGCAGATAACGACTTTACATAAACGATTGGAGTGGGTTCTCAAGTGAGCGAAAATATAGGTCAATTTGTTTCTGCCGCTGCTCAGGGTGACACCGACGCAATGGCGAAGCTCTACTCAAAAACTCTCAAAGCGTCATATTTCCTCGCAGAAGTGTTGACCGCCGACTCGGTTCAGGCGGCCGAAATAACCAAAAAAGCGTATGCAAGGGCTTTCTGCACCGTCGGCAAGCTCAAGAAGCCCGAGGCTTTTGAGATCTGGATGAAGCAGACGGTCGCTTCCGTCTATAAGGAAACTCAGCAGTTCGTTTTTAACGACGCCGAGGCGGGCGCGGGCGAGAGCTCGACCGAATTCCTGCCCGAGGAGGTCTATGACGACCACGCAAGGAGCGCTGCCGCCCTCGAAGCGGTAGCCGCCCTCAAGCCCGAGCTTCGCACTGCCCTTGTTCTTCATTATAATAACGGGATGCCCGTTCAGATAATCGCAAAGTTCCTCGGCGTTTCCGAGAGCACTGCGAACGCCCTACTCTGCAAGGCGAGGGCAAGCGTCGCTTTGTCGCTCGGCGTTGAGCCGTCGGGCGGTGCTTCCGATACTCTGCCCGTGCTTTCAAGGATATTCCGCCGTGCGGCAGCCGAAGCGAAGATTGACAATTCCCTTGTCAGGGATATATTCCTTTTTGCCATCGACGCATATAACGCCGTGAACGCTTCGTCCGCTAAGGAGGAGGAGCCGCAGCAGCCCGCCCCCGCGCAGGAGGAAGCCCCCGAGAGCGAGGAGCAGGAGCCCGAGACCGCCGAAGAGACCGAGCAGGCCGAGGAAGCCGAAACGGTTGAAGAGGTTGAGACTGTCGAGGAGACGGAGCAGCCCGAGAAGACCGTCGAGATCGTCGAAGAGGATCAAGAACGGATTTGCCGTAATGTACATCATTGCGCAG
>OKRS01001992.1_pt1 | contig 12439 bp, 8 predicted proteins | sample 1601191 | NCBI WGS metagenome assembly OKRS01 (sample SAMEA3541509, study PRJEB24748) | human gut metagenome | biome: human gut; feature: human-associated habitat; material: faeces | place: China | collected 2012
TGAATGCGCAGACCTACTGAACAGTTACCATACATTACAGATTCATTGCCCTTGGCAGAGAAAAGATGAATTCCGATCCGACCCCGGAGGTACTGATCACATCGATGGTCTCGCCATGGTTCTGGATGATTTCTTTTACAATGGAAAGTCCAAGACCGGTGCCACGCTTGTCTTTTCCGCGGGACAGGTCGGTTTTGTAAAATCTTTCCCAGATTTTTTTCAGACTGTCTTTTGGAATACCGATTCCGGTATCCTTGACCGAGACAAATACTTTGTCGTTCTTCTCGGTTGTCTCAATCGTGATCGTGGAATCCGGATGACTGAACTTGATCGCATTGTCGATCAGATTGTAAAGTACCTGTTGGATTTTGCTGAAATCAGCAGTGACAAACAACTGCTCACCGGAGAGAATCAGGTTGAAGCGGATATGTTTGTTGGCACAGATTCCCTCAAAAGTCAGGATCGTTGTCTTGATCGTCTGGTTGATATCAAAATCCGTCACATCTAGCATAACACCATGAGAACCAAATTTATTTAATTCCAGAAGGCTTTTGGTCAGTTTGTTTAACCGTTCTGTCTCAAACAGGATGATGTTTAAATACTTTTCCTGCATTTCAACCGGGATAGTTCCGTCTAACATCGCTTCCACATATCCCTTGATCGAGGTGAGCGGGGAGCGGAAATCGTGTGAGACATTGGAGATAAACTTTCTCTGATCTTCCTCTAACGTGTTCAACTCATTCGCCATATAGTTTAAGGATGCGGCGAGATAACCAATCTCATCATTGGAGTGCACGTCGATCTTGGCATCAAAATTTCCTTTGGAATATTCGTCTGCCGCATGGGTGATCTTGCGGATCGGAATATAAACTACATATGTAAATAATGCAAGTACGACAAACGCTGCGGCAAAGATCAGAGCCAGTGTTGTGTATGCGATCGCGGACAGACTGTTTGCAGATGCGGTCAGATACGATTCTGATTTGTGGATGATCACATAGCCGCGCACTTTGTAGTTGACAGTGATCGGGGAAAATACACTCAGCATATTTTCCTGAAAATAATCGTAAAAAGTCCCGACACGATAATAGCGGTTGCCGAAGTCTGTCATATCAAAGTCTGGAATCGTTTCTTCTGTAGTCTCTGTGGCAGCAGTATTGATCAGAATCTTTCCGTGTGTATCCACGATCCAGATATCTGCGTTCAGATAAGTGTCCAGGGCACTGAGCTGCTCGTTGATCTCATCTAACGTCATGGAATTGCTGAAATAATTCTGCGCATAACTGGATGAGATCAGGGCAGATTCCCGGTATAAATTCTGAGCCTCTTTTTTTTCAAGGTGCTGGAAGGTGAGGTGGTAAGTGAAGGTCGCAATGATGAGAAAACCAAGCAGGCCAAAAAGCAGATAACCACCTAAAAGCTTTAAGTATAATGTACGTTTCATTTAATCTCTGACCTCAAATTTGTATCCAATTCCCCATACCGTAGCAAGGCTCCAGTTCGCATGGTCTTTAATCTTTTCACGGAGACGTTTTACATGGACATCCACCGTTCTTGTATCACCGATGTATTCATAGCCCCAGATATGGTCTAAGAGCTGTTCTCTGGTGAAAACCTGATTTGGAGAGGAAGCAAGGAAATATAAAAGTTCCAGTTCCTTTGGCGGCATATCCACTGCCTGCCCCATATAAATGACGGAGTAATTCGAAAGATTGATGACCAGATCTTCATATTTGACACATTTCAGATCCGGGATCACTTCCTCGGTTTTCACTGGCTGATAACGTCTTAACACGGCTTTGACGCGGGCAACAAGTTCCTTCGAATCGAAAGGTTTCATCATATAATCATCCGCACCGAGTTCAAGACCTAACACTTTGTCAAAAATTTCACCTTTTGCGGAGAGCATAATGATTGGAACATTTGCCTTTGCACGTACCTCACGGCACACCTGATAGCCGTCGATTCCAGGTAACATCAGATCGAGCAAAATAAGGTTCGGATTGTACTGCTCGAATGCGGTCAGTGCCTCCTCCCCATCGTTTACAATCTTTGTGTCAAAGCATTCCTTTGTGAGATAAAGGGAAATCAGCTCTGCAATATTATTATCATCATCAACAATTAAAATTTTCTGTTTCGCTGCCATATATCCTCCTTGTTATTTAAATTCGGCAATTGTTACACCCGCATCGCCCTCGCCGTATTCGCCGAGGTGATAGGACTTCACATGTTTCTGGCGTTTCAGGTAAGTGTGCACGGCATTCCGCAATGCACCGGTTCCTTTTCCATGTACGATGCGCACGGAGCCTAAATGGGAAAGATAAGCGTCATCGAGATATTTATCCAATAAAGCAATCGCCTCATCTGTGGTTTTTCCGATGAGGTTGATCTCCGGGGAGATCGTTGCGGATTTGCTCATGCGGATTTTTCCGGCTCCGGTTTTGTTTGCTTTGGCACCGGACATCATCGGGGAATCCTCGTCGATCAGGATCAGGTCATTGATATTGACCAGAGAGCGTAAAATTCCCATCTGGACGTAAAGGTCGCCTTTCGCATTCGGAAGTGTGTGCACGGTTCCTTTCAGATTCATGCTGATCACTTTTACGGTGTCGCCGATCTGAAGCTTTTTCGGGACTTTGTGGTTTGGAACAGCATTTTTCTTCTGGTCGGCAAGCTTTTTCTGACTCGCATTCATCTTGTCACGAAGTTTGGTACGCTCTTTTTCCATCTCGCTCATTGGAGCATTTGCTTTGCCATATTTGTTAAAGTTGCGGATTGTCTCATCTGCCACGTCTTTGGCTTCTTTTAAGATGCGGAACGCTTCCTCGTTTGCATCACGCAGTATCTTGTCGCGGCTTGCATCCAATTTTTCCTGCTTTTGCTCGAGACGCTCTTTTAAGGACTGGATTTCCTGTTTATAGCGGTTGATCTCAGCCTGTTCTTTTTCGATGGTCACACGGCTTTTTTCGAGATCGGCAAGAAGATCTTCGAAGTTTTCATCGTTTTCACTGATGCGGGTTTTGGCGTCTTCGATGAGGTCTTTGCCAAGACCAAGTTTTTCCGAGATCGCAAAGGCGTTACTTTTTCCCGGAATACCGATTAAAAGCCGGTAAGTCGGGCTTAAAGTCTCGACGTTAAATTCGCAGCAGGCATTTTCCACATCCGGGGTTGAAAGTGCAAATACTTTCAATTCACTGTAGTGAGTGGTTGCCATGGTACGGGCACCGTACAGGTGCAGTCTGGATAAAATGGAGATTGCAAGTGCAGCACCTTCCGTCGGGTCGGTTCCGGCACAAAGCTCGTCAAAGAGAACGAGCGAACGGTCATTGACCTTTTTCAAAATGCGGATGATATTGGTCATGTGGGATGAAAAAGTACTTAAACTCTGTTCGATACTCTGCTCATCGCCGATATCTGCAAATACTTCCTCAAATATACCAAGCTCCGACCGCTCAGAAGCCGGAATATGAAGACCGGACTGTCCCATTAAAGTAAGCAGTCCGACAGTCTTTAAAGAAACTGTTTTACCACCGGTGTTTGGACCGGTTACGATCAAAAGCTTGAAATCTTTGCCGAGCATGACATCGATTGGAACCACTTTTTTCTTATCGAGCAGTGGGTGGCGTCCTTTCTTAATATGAAGATATCCCTCATTATTAAACGTCGGTGCAACACCATTGTAGGTCTGTGCATAGGCAGCTTTTGCAAAAATAAAATCAAGTTCTGCCAGAATCGTATAATCCGTAGCAATCTGTTCAGAAAAATTAGCAGTCAGCCTGCTCAGGTTTTCTAAGATTTTTTCGATTTCGTCTTTTTCTTTTAACAGAAGTTCTTTGTATTCGTTATTCAGATTCACGACCGCCATCGGTTCAATGAAAAGGGTGGAACCGGATGAGGACTGGTCATGTACCATGCCGGGAATCTGGGATTTTGCCTCGGCTTTGACTGGCAGACAGTAGCGTCCGTCGCGCATGGTGATCACAGCGTCCTGCAAATAGCTTCTGGTTGTGCTGTTGTTGATCATGTTGTTCATCTGGGCGCGAATCCTGTCGTTCATGCCGCGCATGGAACGGCGGATGGAACGCAGTGTGCTGCTCGCGTCGTCGGCAATCTCGTCCTCTGCGAGAATGCAGCGCTTGATCTCGTCATAGAGCGGTGTCAGCGGTTCGATTTCAGTGAAAAATCCGGTCAGTGAATCGTCTGTAACTTCCTCTTTTTCTGAGCGGGAAAATGCTTTTACACGCTTGGCAGCCTCTAAGAGAGAACAGATCGAAAGCAGTTCTGCGGCACTTAAGGAGGCACCAATCTCTAAACGTTTCAGCGAGTCATTGACACTGTGCACGCCGGAAAATGAGAGATTTCCACACCGGAACAGACGGCTTAAAGCATCCTTTGTCTGGAGCTGAAGCTGCTCAATCTGAGCTTTGTCTGTGATGGGACGCAGTGCAAGACAGCGTTTTTTTGCTTCCGGACTGCATGCGTATTCAGACAGCTGATTTAAAATTTTATTATATTCTAATGTTTTTAAAACTTTTTCATTCATAAAACAAAAGTACTCCATCATCGTTTTAGCTGATCAGTTTTTATTATAGACCAAAGTGAAGCTGATGAAAAGAAGAGTTTGGCAGGAATTGCGCAAAAAAAGAAAGTATTGCAAGCGTATGTGTTTCAATTTATAATATAGATTGGTATGATTTTTCATGTATGGATCAAAAAGTAAAACAGATACAAGCTTGATTGCATTTGAAGGTGCGGCAGGAATGTCACTGCCTGGAAAGGAATATCATGCAGGAAAACAAACAGGATAAATATGAATTTATCAGTGAAAAAATAAAGGAAAAACCAGTGAATAAAAAGAAACTGGTATATCACGTATGCTTTGTCGTACTTCTGGCAGTTTTATTTGGAATTGTGGCAAGCGTTACGTTCGTGCTTTGTCAGCCGAAAATGGATGATCTCCTTCATCCGAAGGAAGATCCGACCATCACGATCCCGAAAGATGAACCGGAGCAGGAGACGGAAACGGAAGAACCAGATACAGAGACAGAAACAAACGAACCGGATTCTGAGGCTCAGATTGTGTATGAACAGCTTACACTGGCGGATTTCCAGGCATTGCAGAATGAGATGTATGCGATCGGAAAGCAGGCGAATAAGTTTATCGTGGCAGTGACCGGTGTCAAGAGCAATACGGACTGGTTCAATAATGCCTATGAGAGCAAGGGACAGGGTTCCGGTATTATTATTGCAAACAGTGGTCAGGAACTGTTGATCCTGACTGAGAGGAAAGTCATTGCAGGAGCGTCTTCTGTCTATGTGACCTTTGTCAATGACACATCGGTGGAAGCCTCTATCAAAAAATACGACGGAAATACGGGAATTACCGTACTCAGTGTTCCGGTGGATGAGATTGATAATGATACCATGAATCTGATTTCGGTCGCAGTGCTTGGCAATTCGCTTGCCATTACGCAGGGAACGCTTGCGCTTGCAGTTGGAAGTCCGCTTGGAACGAATTATTCCATTTTGACAGGAAATATCACTTCATCTGCTTATTCCATTTCAACAATTGATGCGAATTATGATATTTTTACAACGGATATTGTGGGAAGCAAAAACGGAAGTGGGGCACTTATCAATTTAAACGGCGAAGTGATCGGTCTTGTCACACAGGGATACAGCAGTGAGGGCGATCAGAATACGCTGACAGCAATCTCTATTTCAGAATTGAAACCGGTGATCGAGATGTTGTCCAATAATAAAGATATTCCATACATCGGTCTGGAAATCACTACAGTTACCAATACGATCGCAAAAGAGAATGATATTCCAAAGGGCGTTTATATTAAGGAAGTAAAAATGGATTCGCCGGCGATGGCAGCAGGACTACAGAGCGGTGATGTCATTACAGAGATTGACGGGGAAGCGGTGATCTCGGTTGATGGATATCAGACAAAATTGCTTTCCCTCACACCGGGCGATGTGGCGGAGGTCACGATTCAGAGACAGGGAAATGATGGTTATACGGAGATTAAATGCCCTGTAACGGTCAGTGTTTTACAGTAATACAAATACATAATTTGGAGGAAATAATTGTTATGAAATATATTGAAAGTCTTCGCGAAGGCGAGAGGATTAATGAGATTTACCTGTGCAAGACAAAACAGTCTGCGCTGACGAAGGCAGGCAAACCTTACGAAAACGTTATTTTACAGGATAAAACAGGAATCCTGGATGCAAAAATCTGGGATCCGGGTTCTGTCGGAATCGATGATTTTGATTCGCTGGATTACGTTGCTGTTATGGGAGATATCACAAGTTTTCAGGGAAATCTGCAGCTCTCTATCAAGCGTGTCAGAAAAGTGCAGGAAGGGGAGTATGATCCGAAGGATTATCTTCCGGTCAGCGAGAAAAATATTGATGAAATGTATGAGGAACTGTGCGGTATTATCCGTTCGGTGAACAATCCGTATTATAAAAAATTGTTAAGCAGTTTTTTCTTAGAGGACAAAGAGTTTGAGAAACGTTTCAAATTCCACTCCGCAGCGAAAACCGTTCATCATGGTTTTGTGGGTGGATTGTTAGAGCATACGCTCAGTGTGACAAAGCACTGTGATTATTTTGCAGCTTATTATCCTATGTTAAACCGCGATCTGATTGTGACTGCGGCGATTTTCCATGACATCGGAAAATTGGAAGAATTATCTGTTTTCCCGGAAAATGATTACACAGACGAAGGACAGCTGTTAGGTCATATTATGATCGGGGCAGAGATGGTCGGAGAGCGTATCCGCACAATCGAAGGTTTCCCGGTTCGCATGGCAAACGAATTAAAGCATTGTATTCTCGCACATCACGGAGAGCTGGAATATGGTTCGCCGAAGAAGCCGGCACTTGCAGAAGCGCTGGCACTCAGTTTTGCTGATAATGTGGATGCGAAGATGGAGACGATTCGTGAAATTTTTACAAATGTACCGGAGAACAGTGTGGAGTGGCAGGGATTCAACCGTCTGCTCGACAGCAATATCCGGAGATCCAGTCTGAAATAGGAAAGAAGAATGAATAAAAACGATATTATTACATTGAAGATTGAGGATATGGGAATTGACGGAGAGGGCATTGGAAAGATAGATGGCATGACTTTTTTCGTCAAGGATGCAGTGATCGGGGATGAGATTGAGGCGCGCATTACCAAATTGAAAAAGAATTATGGTTATGCGAGAGTGGAGCAGATCGTAAAGCCGTCCGGCTTCCGCACGGAGCCAAAATGTGAACTGCACAGACGCTGCGGCGGCTGCCAGATTCAGGCGATGGACTATGCAAAACAGCTGGAGTTTAAGGAGAACAAGGTAAAAAATAATCTGGTACGCCTCGGGGGATTTGATGCAGACTTTGTGGATTCTGTGACGGAGCCGATCGTTGGCATGGAGGAGCCATATCGTTACCGCAATAAGGCACAGTTTCCAATCGGAAAAGATAAAGAGGGAAATATCATTGCTGGGTTTTACGCCTCGCACACGCACAGCATTATTCCGGTCAAAGACTGCATGCTTGGCGTGGCAGAAAACCGTGAGATTTTAGAAGCGATCCTATCCTATATGCGTGAGTGCCACATAGAACCCTACGATGAGAAAACCGGAAGAGGGCTTGTGCGCCACGCACTGATCCGCTATGGTTTTACGACAAAAGAGATCATGGTATGCCTTGTCGTTAACGGCAGGAAACTTCCGGCACAGAATGTGCTTGTGGAGAAGTTGCAGGCAATTCCCGGCGTGACAAGTATTTCCATGAATATCAACCAGAAGAATACGAATGTGATCCTCGGTGAGCAGACCGAGACCATCTGGGGACAGCCTTACATTACGGATTACATTCACTTAAGGGACTGCACGAATTTTGAGCGGACAGGAAAAGCAATCTCCTATCATATCTCACCACAGTCTTTTTATCAGGTGAACCCGGAACAGACCGAGAAGCTTTACAGCCTTGCGTTAGAGTATGCAGGACTTACCGGAAAGGAGTCCGTCTGGGATCTGTACTGCGGAATCGGAACCATTTCTTTATTCCTTGCCGGAAAAGCCGGGCATGTGTATGGAGTGGAGATTGTACCACAGGCGATTGCCGATGCAAAGGACAATGCAAAGCGGAATGGATTTTCCAATACCGGGTTTTTCATTGGAAAAGCAGAGGAAGTGCTGCCGGAATTTTATGCGGAGCATAAAAATGAAAAGACAGATATGCTGCACCCGGATGTGATCGTGGTCGATCCGCCGAGAAAAGGCTGCGATGAAAAGTGTTTAGAAACGATGCTTCTGATGAAGCCGGAACGCATTGTTTATGTGAGCTGTGATTCTGCGACACTGGCGAGAGATCTTAAGGTGCTGGCGGAAGGCGGGTATGAGGTGAAACGTGTCCGGGCTGTGGATCAGTTTGCGCATACGACACATGTGGAGACTGTGGTAGGACTACACAGAAAGGATATGTAGAAATCCTTGAATTTACGCACTTTGTAGAGTTTTTCAGCTTCAACAGGATTGCTGAAAATCACAAGGCACTTTGCTATTGTAGGTAGAAGAATAGCGGTAGCGAGTGGGTAGTCAGTTGCAATGGCTGGCTACCTGCTTTTTTATATTCCGGTAACTTTATTCAGCAAAACAAAACCAAAGGTCGGTCTGTTAATGATTCCAAAGACCTGTGCATATATGTGGTTGACTGCAATCAGGTTGACCGTTTTATATTTTACAGAAATCTCCCTGACTTTTTAGTAAAAAAGACACTTCATAAACAGTTGACATTCGATAAAAAGTATGTATGCTTTAAAATAACAAATAGTGCAAGATATGAGTGGGGAAGCCGGTATGGGAAGAGAAAAGAGAGGGAAACAGACACTTAGGAAAAAGATGATGGTTGTTATGCTGATCAGTGCGATGTCAAGTATCCTTGCAGTGGTGATTGTGTCATATATGACAATCCGAATGATACGGAATGACAGTATTCAGGAAAGCATGCAGATATATCTGGAACAGATAACGCGGGAGACGGATAGTGCTTATTATGACATGATCAGTATTGTCAACCAGATGAGTCCTAGCGGACTTATAGGAAACGTGGTAGAGTCTTATTTAAGTGCTGAGGATAATTTTGACAAGTATACGGGACAGAAATCACTCAGAGAAGAGCTGGTAAAGCTAGGATATGTGAATACAAAGCTGCTCGGTGTTACTTATTATGACCTGGAAGAGCAAAGTGAACTGATCAGAAATATCAATGTCAGGAATCTGGATCAAGTATATCAGACTATCCCCAATGTAACTGAAAATATTGGAAATACAATCCAGGCTATGCATTCATCCTGCCTGGGAATCAGGGAAAGACCGGTGATATCGGTAAAGCGGAGGGTTTCCTTCAGCAACAGGCAGAAATTGGATATTTATGCAGAGATAGAGCCGGATATGAGTGTTGCGGAAAGGCTAAACAAAGAAAACTGGAAATATACTTATATGGAACTGGATGAGAATGGTATTGTGCAGTACAGTAATAACCCTGCGATTATCCGGGGGCAGCAGCTCCTGTCCAAATTGCCGGAAAAAGAAGAGTATGCGGTGACAAGCCAGGAAGGATATAAGGTCATGGTATACCGCAGTGAGATAGGATATGCGAATGCCATTGCGCTGCAGGAGAATACATATCAGAAAGAAATGAATATGTGGAGACTGAAGCTGCTGGTTATCATCCTTGTGTCGTTCTGTGTTTTCTCCGGCTCTGTCATTTACCTCTACCGGTTAATATGTAAGCCGCTCAATCAGTTTCAGGAACAGCTGCTTCAGATTGGAGGAGGCTCCCTACAGATGGTAAAGCAGGAGTATGGTATCAAGGAATTCGATGACCTGATGCATGAAGTGGAGAAGATGAAGGACCAGATCAGGAATCTTATTGATAACGTTGTGGAAAAAGAAAAAAATATCCAGCGGATAGAATATGAGAAGCTCCTGTTCCAGATTAATCCACATTTTCTGCTCAATACTTTAAACTCTATCCAGTGGATGGCAAGGATGAGCCATCAGGATAACATTACGGAATTTGTGCAGAGATTAAAGAAGCTGCTGTCGTACAATCTGGGAAAAGAGGGGATGCAGACAACACTCCGGACAGAGATTGATATTGTGAAAGAATATATCGCACTCCAGCAGATGCGATATGATTTTGTGATAGAAATGAATGTGGAGGAAGGCAGTTATCTGGAACAGCCAACGGTGCGGATGCTGCTTCAGCCGCTGGTGGAAAATGCGATACAGTATGGACTTGGAAAGGATGAGAAAATAACAATACGGATCTTTGAAGATAATAGACGGGGATTAGCAGCAATCACCATAGCAGACAGCGGTAACGGACTGACCATAGAGGAGATTAATCAGATTAATGCACCTTTTGATTATAATCTGCAGAAAATGCAGAATGGAAACAGAGGGATTGGTCTGCGGTATGTAAAGGCAATGCTGGATTCATTCTATGAAGGACAGACGAATCTGTTTGTAAATTGCAAAAAAGGACATGGAACCAAGATTACAATTCTGATCCCGGTTCAGGAAGAGTTACGGGATAAAGCTAAAGTGACAGATACCGGTATAGAATAAGAGGGTATGAGGGAATGAGAGTATTAGTTGTTGATGATGATAAACTGGCTAGGAAAGGTCTGATATCCATAATGAACTGGGAAAAATATGGATTTGAAGTTGTGGGCGATGTCCAGAATGGGAGTAAAGCACTGGAATTTCTGAAGGATAACATGGTAGATGTTGTGTTCACGGACATAGATATGCCGGAGATAGATGGGATTGAGCTGATGGAAAGATGCAGAACAGAATATCCGGATGTGAAATTTGTGATTTTTTCAGTACATGAAGATTTCCGTTATGCACAGAAAGCCATGAGGCTGGGAGCACTGGATTACATATCTAAGATAAGCTTTGATGGGGATGACTGTGACCAGATACTGGAGCGGGTGGATAGAAAATATAAGGATAATCTGTTAAAAAAGGAAAAAAGGCAGGAGGATCACGGATTACGCAAAAAGCTGGAAAATGCATGGATGAACACCAGATGGATATATGACGATAACCAGTTTGGCAGGTTGTGTGAAATGACAGGGGAAGTGGAGCTTCGCACTGCCGAAAGGATTTTTGTAAAGAGCCTCCACCGCATTCAGGAGATCACAGGGGAAGAGTATGAATTTCCGGCGCTATCCTCCGTAAATGATATGCTGGCATGGGTAAAAAAATGGAAGGATGAGCTGTACCGGACGTGCCTGCAGACAGAAAAAGCAAATGATATCTATAGCTTTGCAAGGATCATCCTATACATAGAAGAACATGTAGAAGAAAACCTGAAGTCGGAAGATGCTGCGGCGGAGATTGGAATGAGCAGAAGCTATTTCAGCACGAGATTTAAAGAAATGACCGGTGATACATTTCATAACTATGTGATCAGCAGAAAAATGAATGCGGCAGCATGTAAAATGGAAAAAGGAACTGAAAATATCACACAGATTGCATCAGATCTGGGATATGACAATTATTATTATTTTACAAAAGTGTTTACAAAAGAATATGGATGCACACCAACAGAATATGCAAACAGGGTTAAAAAATGTTCGATTTGATTCGGACATTTTTTTAAATTTAAAAAAAAGACTGTAAAATCAGAAACAATATCGTCTAGTGAAAAATATGATTACAAGATAAACTGTCTATAAAAGAAAGGAGGTTTACTCATGTACATTAAAAGGTTTGTGAAACATTATTACATAATGCTGGTACCGGCTTTCCTGTGGCTACTCTTTTTCAGTATCGTGCCTATGTTTGGAATCGTGATGGCTTTTCAGGATTATAATCCGGGACAGGGCATCCTGCATTCCAAATTTGTTGGTCTGGCTAATTTTGAGTATATGTTTCAGATGAGTGACATTGCACAGGTTTTGCGTAATACAGTCACTATTGCTGTGGGTAAGATCATTGGAAATATTATTTTCCCACTGATCTTTGCATTATTATTAAATGAACTGGCATTGAAAAGACTGAAGCGTCCGATTCAGACAATCGTATACTTACCGTATTTTCTGTCCTGGGTTATTCTTGCAAAGATCGTGCTGAACATTTTCGGTTATACAGGACCGATAAATCAGCTGATACAGCTGTTTGGTGGTGACCCGATTAATTTCTTCGGGGAAGCAAAGCTGTTCCAGCCGCTGGTGATTGGTACGGACATCTGGAAAGGGTTCGGTTATAATACAGTAGTTTATCTTGCTGCTATTCTGGGTGTTGATAAATCATTGTATGAAGCGGCAGCAGCAGATGGTGCCGGCAGGTTTAAGAGGATATGGCATGTGACGCTGCCGGGTATAAGGACGACAGTAGCACTTCTGGCTATCCTGTCTCTTGGC
>OKRS01001993.1_pt1 | contig 12430 bp, 12 predicted proteins | sample 1601191 | NCBI WGS metagenome assembly OKRS01 (sample SAMEA3541509, study PRJEB24748) | human gut metagenome | biome: human gut; feature: human-associated habitat; material: faeces | place: China | collected 2012
TTGTCATCATGCCTTGTGTCTGCGGGATGGGAGGTTTTTGTCCTTGAATTGGATAGTATGGGGGAAAAGGTAGAATCCTGCATTAAGAATGGCGTGAGATACTATCAGGTCCCTCATCAAAATACGAAAGGTAATCAACGGCAATACAATTATGCTCAATTTGTTATACAGAAGTTCATCAGCAAGGCAGAAAACCTTGTTTGTCATTTCAATTTCGCCTATTACCCGCTTGTGGCGGAACGGGTTCGAAAGGCTCTTGGTGCTAAGATTTTGTTTACGCTTCATTTTACATCCTGGAGTTTTGATCTGTTGGGAGACAAAGATTATTTGTATAGAATCTTAAAAAAGCAAGAAAACGATAGGGAGTATCATGTGTATGTTTCTTTCCTTGATGAACAAAAATTCATGAGGGACTCCTGTGACCATGTAATTGCCATTGCTAGGCATTCTTATGATATGATTAGGGATGTCTATGCCATAACGGAGCAGAAACTCTCGCTTATTCCCAATGGGCGTGCGTGTGTGAAATGTACAAGGAGTGCAGAGGCTAACCACAAACTTCGACAGAAATATGGATTTAAGGATGATGAAAAAATATTGGTTTTTTGTGGTCGTCTGGATTCTGTAAAGGGTATTATAGAACTGTTAGATGTCTTCAGAATACTATCTAAAGAAATAGCAAACTTGCGTTTGGTAATCATAGGGGAGGGAAATTTTGACGTCTGTATAAAATATGCGGAGGATTTGTGGAACAAGATTGTTTTTACGGGTTTTCTGGGAAGTGCAAAGATACAAGAGTTCTATGTTATGTCGGACATTGGAATCGTTCCGTCTATTCATGAGGAATTTGGGTATGTTGCTTTGGAAATGATGATGGCAGGCCTTCCCATCGTTGCCAATAGTACCACGGGGCTGAGAGACTTGACAGAGAATGGTAAGTATGGTTTGCTTTACAATCGCCGGGATGCACAAGGAAAGGACGGACTCTTGCATACTCTGAAAAGAGTTCTTGGCGGGCAGCAGATTATTCCTATGCCCAATCTGGAAGTTCTTAAACAGAAATATTCACAGGAAACGTTTAAGGAGAAGATTGTAAGTTTGTACAATAATATAGCATTCAGATGAGTGACTTCCCTCATTATCATCAGTTGGATTCAGCAGATTGTGGCCCGACATGTTTGCGCATGATAGCTCGTCACTATGGCAGAAGTTACACTCTGGAAACATTGCGTGAACGAAGCTTTATTACGCGTGAGGGGGTCTCCATGCTGGGGATTTGTGATGCTGCAGAGAGCATAGGAATGCGCACGGTAGGGGTGAAGATAAGTGTGGAGCAGTTGGCCTCAGAGGCCATGCTGCCTTGCATCTTGCATTGGAACCAGAACCACTTTGTTGTACTTTATAAGGTTGGCTACGGATGGCGAGGGGAACGTAAGTTCTACATCGCTGACCCTGCAACTCAAAAGGTGATTTTCTCCCAGAAGGAGCTTGAACATTGTTGGTTAACCAAGAGAGAGAACTCTCAAGAGCTGGGCATGGCTTTGCTGTTGGAGCCTGGCCCAGAGTTTATGGACTACGAAGATGAAAGACGCAGTACCAGACGTGATTTGTTCTTCTTTGCCCGTTACCTGACACCCTACAGGGGACTGCTGCTCCAAGTGGTCGTGGGCATGCTTGTTAGCATGGTACTTCAGATGATGTTCCCTTTCCTTACTCAAGCCTTGGTGGACGAGGGTATCCATCAGTCTGATTTGAGTTTTATCACCTTGATACTCATTGCCCAGTTGGTGCTTTTTCTCTCGCAGCTGTCTGTAGGTTTTATACGTTCCTGGATAATGCTGCATGTGAACACCCGAGTGGATATCGCGCTCATATCAGACTTCTTGATGAAGTTGATGCGTTTGCCGCTGCGCTATTTTGATACGAAGAATACTGGTGACATTATGCAGCGTATAGGAGACCATGGTCGTATAAAGGCCTTCCTGATGGGGAACTCCGTCAATATTATGTTCTCCTTGTTCAATTTTGTGGTATTCGGAGGCATACTAGCCTATTATAACCCTATGATTCTTATTGTGTTCTTGATTGGAAACACTGGCTATGTCATTTGGGTTCTGTCATTCATGAAATACAGGCGGGAACTTGACATACGGCGTTTCAGCCAGTCTGCGGGCGAGCAGAGCAAGTTGATTCAACTTATACAGGGAATGCAGGAAATCAAGTTGAACAACTGTGAGAAGCAGAAACGATGGGAATGGGAGCGCATTCAGGTGAGACTCTTCAAAATAAGCTTGCGCGGACTTGCCATCGGTCAAATCCAGCAAATAGGGTCAGTGTTCTTTACTCAGTCAACGGGTATCCTGATTTCCTATATTGCAGCAAAGGGGGTTGTGGAGGGGATGATGACTTTGGGTATGATGATGTCGCTGACATACATCATCGGTCAAGTGTCGGCACCGATAGGTGATTTTATCGGCTTTGCCCAGGCCTGGCAGGATGCTAAGATTAGTCTGGAACGACTGAACGAGGTGCACCGACGAAGGGACGAGGAACAGGGAATCCACGCTAAGCTGGCCAGTATGCCTGAGAGGCGAGATATACGGCTGGAGGGTGTGAGCTTCAGTTATAGTGGTGCTGCACGCGATTATGCTCTGGAGGACGTGTCGCTAACCATTCCCGAACACAAGGTAACAGCCATTGTGGGTGCAAGTGGAAGTGGAAAGACGACCATAGTGAAGTTGTTGTTGGGATTCTATCCTCTAAACAAAGGCAGTATAAAGGTGGGCGAGACGCCGCTGGGCATGATTAACCCACATGTGTGGAGAAGTCGGGTGGGTGCAGTCATGCAAGATAACTATATCTTCTCAGACACTATTGCCAGGAATATCGTAGTGGGAGAGGAGAAGATAGACACCGAACGGCTGAGACATGCGGTTAAGGTGGCGAATATCGGTGACTTCATCTATTCTCTGCCCATGGGATTTGATACAAGGATAGGGATGGAAGGCTCTGGCATCTCGCAGGGACAACGGCAGAGAATACTCATAGCCAGGGCTGTATATAAAGCCCCTGAGTATATCTTCCTGGATGAGGCCACCAACTCTTTGGACGGCACTAACGAAAGTGTCATCATGCGTAATCTGAAGGACTTTTATAAAGGCAGAACTGTGGTTATTGTGGCTCACCGACTCTCCACTGTACGGCATGCAGATAATATCATCGTGCTTGAGAAGGGACGTGTAGTGGAGGAGGGTACCCATGAGCAGCTGCTCAGAAGACGCGGAACCTACTGTAAACTTGTCAAAAGTCAGCTGAAACTTGAGGATTAACTAACGGGGAATTTATGGATGTAATCAGGCTTGAGGAGGATGTGGAAGTGCTGGATAAGGCAGGCTTGCGCTCGGAGGAGGTGCAGGAAATCATGGGACAAGTACCTTCATGGTTGGAGCGGTGGGGAATAATGCTTTTGGTTTTGGTGCTGTCGATTTTGCTCATTGGAGCATGCTACTTATCGTATCCAGAAACACTGACAGGTAGTTTTCTGTTTCGTGCGTGTAAGGATTCTGGGACGGAAAAGCCGGTCGGTCTGGCCTTGTTTCCTGCGCAGGGAATAGGACAGGTCTGTGAAGGACAAAAGGTGATGGTAAGAGTGGACAACTATCCGTACCATAAGTTTGGGCATCTGACAGGTCTTGTCAAGTGTGTTGCAGATGTCCCTGATGCTGATGGCTTTTATCAAGTTGATATAGTGTTTGGCCAGGGACTTAGGACGAGTGAAGGGGTAGAACTACCCATGTGCAAGCAATTGAGTGGCACAGCGGAAATCATAATCTCTGAGAGACGGCTGATAGAGACAGGATGGCTGAAGAAACATAGGGTCAGAAAACTTCACGAGTAAGGCTCCTGCTGCAAAAGGCAGGCACCAAACGAAAGCGCATGAGTCGTGTAGAATGTTATGACTCATGCACTTTTGTCTTGTTTACTTGTGGTATATAAGCTCCGTGCTACTCAGAACCGCACGTAGCTCTGTGCCCAAAACTCGTTGTAGTGACGCTTCTGGGCGAGGCGGTCACACACATAGTTGTACTGCAGCTGGAACATCAGGTTGCGGTGCAATTGGAAGTTCGGTGCCAGACTGTACAGCGTCTTTGAGCTGCCCCAGGATGCCTGCTTGCGGAAGGTGTCGTAGCGTGCGTATATCTTCAGCCACTTGGTGCAGGGAGCACCTAAGGCTACGTACCATCCGTCGGCCTTCCCGCGGTCGGTGAAGACCTTGTTCTCCACGTCGTAGGCATTGATGTTGTGGCCCGTGCTGTGGGCATACTCGGCACGCACACTCCAGTCCTTGCGGTCGAACTTGGCGCTCAGTCCCCAGCGGTCACGGCTTACCGTGAGGTTTTCTCCCGTGCTCACAGCCTTGGTGTAGGAGCCGTGCCAGCCGAAGAGAGTGATGTGAAGCCCCTTGACAGGCTGTATCCAGATGCTGCCCATCCAGTCCTTGCGCCCGTCGTTGTCGCCCTTGTTCTGCCCGTTGCCGTTATATACAGCGGCCTGGTAATGCAGCAGCGCGTGGCGGTCGGCGCTGATGGGCAGCAGGTCGCCCTGCACTTGCAGTCCCTGGTCACGTCCGTTCTGTGCCGCCTCTCCGCTGCAGTCCTCGCTGGCCATGGCTGTCATGGCCTGTGCCACAAGGGCGTAGGAGCCGAAGCCCACATCCCAGGGGTTGCTGGGATTCTCGTATGTGAAGCCGCGCTTAAACTGTCCCACCTTCACCTGGAACTCCTTCCAGTGTACCCATTCCAGCGTATAGTCGCGCATGGCAGGCGAGGCATTGCGCAGTTCCATCTGCACACGGTACTTGAAGTCGCGCAGTATGGAGCCCGACAGATATGCCCTCACCAGCCGGCACGAGAAGCCGCCGCCGTGGTGGGAGCCTGCTTTTCCGCTCCACTCATACTTGCCCACCACATAACCACCGAACTTGGGTGCGCTCACGAAGCGGGTTACATCGCGCCCGTATTGCAGTTTCTGGGTGTGGGTGGCCGTGTCGGGAGCCATCACACGCTCCAGTCCGCGGTTGAGATAAGCGGTGAGAAATCCTTCCTCATATTCGTCGGTTGCCCATGCCTGCAGGCCTGGGAAGAGGAGGATGAAGAAAACCAGCACTGCCCCCACCGTGTTGGTGGAGGCAGGCTGGTGTACGTTTTCTGTGCTGCCGACGGCTTTTTTCAGTGCCGCCAGCAGACCAAAATGATTTGTCATGTCTGTTTCTTACTTCTTGTTGATATATTCCACAATCCAAGCGCCCACCTCGCGTGTGCCGTAGTGGGGTGCTCCCTCTACCTGAATCTCAGGTGTGCGCACGTTGGCATTGAGCGATGCGTTGACTGCCTCACGTATGAGCGCCCCTTCTTCCTTCAGTTCGAAGTACTCAAAGAGCATGGCTACGGAGAGAATCTGAGCCAGGGGGTTGGCGATGTTCAGTCCTTTGCCCTGGGGCCACGAACCGTGGATGGGCTCAAAGACAGGTGTGCCTGTGCCGGTGGAGGCGCTGGGCAGCAGGCCCATCGAACCGGTTATGCAGGAGCCTTCGTCCGTGAGGATATCGCCGAAGGTGTTCTCTGTGACCATCACATCGAAGAACTTCGGGTCCTGAATCATGCGCATGGCAGCATTATCTACATACATGAAATCGGTCTCCACATCGGGGTACTCGGTCATCATCTCCTGGGCTACCTTGCGCCACAGGCGGCTTGATGCCAGCACGTTGGCCTTATCCACCACGGTCAGATGACGGCGGCGACGGCGTGCGTAGCCGTATGCCACGCGCAGGATGCGCTCCACCTCGTGGCGGGTGTAGTAGTTGGTGTCGTAGGCTTCCTCGGTTCCCTCCTTCTTCTCACCGAAGTACATGCCGCCGGTGAGCTCGCGTATGCAGATGAAGTCGGCGCCCTTCACCAGTTCGTCCTTCAGCGGAGACTTGTGCACGAGGCAGTCAAAGGTCTCCACGGGACGTATGTTGGCATAGAGTCCCAACTTCTTGCGCATGGCCAGCAAACCCTGTTCGGGGCGCACTTTGGCCGTGGGATTGTTGTCATACTTGGGGTCGCCCACGCTGGCAAACAGCACTGCGTCGGCCTGCTGACAAGTGTTGAAAGTGTCCTCGGGGAAGGGGTCGCCCACCTCGTCGATGGCATGTGCACCGCAGAGAGCTTCGTTGAAGGTTACCTCGTGGCCGAATTTCCCGGCCACAGCACTCAGCACGGCCACTCCCTGTTCCATTATCTCGGGGCCGATGCCATCGCCGGCCAACACTGCAATGTTCAGTTTCATATCTCTATCTTATTGGTTTGTCCTTACCTTATTATATAGGCAGCTCTGGCGTGGAAGCGCTTTGGGCGGCCCGTTTTAGTAGTCCTGCTCGATGAGGTTGAGCATCTTGATGGTGGCCTTGATGGCCGCTTCGGTCTGGTCGGCATCGAAGCCTCGTGTGCGTATCAGGCGGTTGTCCCAGTTCCAGGTGATGGTTGTCTGCACAAAGGCATCCGTGCGTCCGCCCGGAGGAATCGACACGCCATAGTTGGTGAGCCAGGGAAAGCGGCGGCCCAGACGGTTCTTGTAGATGTGCCGTATGGCTCTCACGAAGGCATCGAACTGGCCATCTCCCTGTGCGCTTTCCTCGTAAGTCTGTCCGTTGACCTCGAGGCGGAGGCTTGCCAGCGGCTTGAGTCCGTAGGCGGTGGTCACTACATAGGAGAGCAGGCGCACATGCTCCTCGCTCATACCATGCTTGAGCACGTCGTTCACTATGAAGGGCAGATCCTCCTGCGTCACCAGCTCCTTCTTGTCACCCAGTTCGATGATGCGCTCCGTCACCCTCTTGGTCTGCTCGGGAGTCAGTTCGAGTCCCAGTTCTTCCAGGTTGCGCAGGATGTTTGCCTTGCCGGAGTTCTTGCCCAAGGCGTATTCGCGTTTCCTGCCAAAGCGTTCCGGCAGCAAAGCATTCTGGTAGAGTCCGGCCTTGTTGTCGCCATCGGCGTGCACGCCAGCCACCTGTGTGAACACGTTCTCGCCTGTGATGGGCTGGTTGGGCGGTATGGCAATGCCGCTGTAGCTCTCTACCAGGCGCGACACTTCGTTGAGCCTGCTCTCATCAATGCCCGTGTGGGCGTGGAACTGGTCGCGCAGAATGGCCTGCACACTGGCCAGCGGTGCGTTTCCTGCCCGTTCGCCCAGGCCGTTCACGCTGGTGTGGATGCCCGAAGCACCGCCCAGCACGGCTGCCAGCACATTGCTGATGGCCAGGTCGTAGTCGTTGTGGGCATGGAAGTCAAAGTGCTGCCCGGGAAAGCGCTTCACCATCTGTCGCATAAAGCTGATGAGGTCGAGCGGGTTCAGAACGCCCAGCGTGTCGGGCAGCATGAAGCGTCGTATGCCGCAGTGGCGCAGTGCCTCCACCAGGTCAAACACGTACTGCGGACTGTCCTTCATGCCGTTGCTCCAGTCCTCCAGGTATAGGTTGACCGTGAGACCCTGTTCTGTGGCATAGGCCACTGTGGCCAGAATGTCCTGTACGTGCTCTGCCAGTGACTTCTTGAGCTGTCCCTCGCAGTGACGGAGCGAGCCTTTGCACAGCAGGTTGACGCACTGGCATCCGCTTTCCACTATCCAGTCGATGCTGGTGTGGCCATCTACGAATCCCAGCACTTCCACCTTGGACAGCCTTCCCGTCTGCCCGGCCCAGCGGCAGATGCTCTTTACGGCCTCCTTCTCACCCTCGCTCACCCGTGCCGATGCCACTTCGATGCGGTCCACGCACAGGTTTTGCAGCAGTGCCTTGGCGATGATGAGCTTCTCATGCGGCATGAAGCTCACGCCGCTGGTCTGCTCTCCATCGCGCAGGGTAGTGTCCATTATCTCTATGGTCTTCATCGTGCGTTCAGATGTTGAGGTCGGTGGGGAAGTAGTTGCGCGCTACACTCAAGGCTCGGTTAGGGTCGGGCAACGTCTGCATCATCTCATCTACATGGCACAGGTCGCGCAGTGCGTAGGTGTCCTCAGCCTCGTCGGTGTGCTGTGTGGGTAGGGTGGTGAAGAGGTGGTTGCGTGCATCCAGCACGCGCACAGCACCCTTCGGGTAGGCTCCGTCCTGCCCGCGCAGCTGTTCGCTCACGTATTGGCAGAGCGCACGGGCAAACTCCTCCCTTACTTCTCTTGCGCTGCTTCCCACTGTTCTATCTTGTCCTTGCCTGCAAGCAGGAAGTCGATGTCGTCATAGGCGTTCATCAGACAATGCTTCTTGTAGGCGTTCAGTTCAAAGTGTTCGCTGTTTCCAGTGGTCTCGTTGGTCACTGTCTGGGCCGGTACATCCACCTTCACCCGTGCTTGCGGATTGGTCTCGATGGTGGCGAAGAGTTCCTGCTGGAACGCCTCACTCACCACCACGGGCAGCACAAAGCAGTTGAGCAGGTTGTTGCGGTGTATGTCGGCAAAGCTGTCACTGATGATCACGCGCACTCCATAGCCTGCAATGGCCCATGCGGCATGCTCTCGGCTGGAGCCGGAACCCCAGTTGTGTCCGCCCACGATTATCTCGTGTACCCCCCGGTGAGGTGCTTCGCTGAACTCGGGACGGTTCATCACAAAGTCCTGTACGGGTGTTCCGTCGGGCTTGTAGCGCAGGTCGTGCATGAAGGCATCGCCGAAGAACTTGGCATCGCGTGTGGTGGATGCCAGATAGCGGGCCGGTATGATGAGGTCCGTATTGCAGTTGTCGATGCGGATGGGTATGCAGGTTGATTCTATGATGCTGAATTTCTCTTTAGCCATAGTGCATTAAAGTTTACGTGGGTCTGTGATTACTCCTGTCACGGCACTGGCTGCCACCACCAGGGGAGAAGCCAGGATGGTGCGTGCTCCCGGGCCTTGACGGCCCACGAAGTTGCGGTTGCTGGTGCTGATACTCAGCTTGCCTGCGGGTACCTTGTCGGGATTCATGGCCAGACAAGCCGAGCAACTGGGCAGGCGCAGCTCGAAGCCAGCCTCGCGCAACACCTCTTCGATGCCCTCGTCTATTATCTGCTGGCGCACCTTCCAACTGCCTGGCACGAGCCAGGCCACCACGTGGTCGGCCTTCTTTCTGCCCTTGACAATGCTGGCGAAGGCGCGGAAGTCCTCGATGCGACCGTTGGTGCAGGCACCCAGGAAGCAGTAGTCCACGGGTGTGCCTTCCAGTCGCTGGCCCGGTTCAAACTGCATGTAGGCCAGTTGCTCCGTGAAGCCCTGGCGCTCCTGCTCGGGTATGCTTTCCAATGAAGGGATGCATTCGTCGATGGCAATGCCGGCTCCGGGGTTGGTACCATAGGTTATGCGCGGCTTGATATCCTCGGCGCGGAAGGTCACCTCCTTGTCAAAGACCGCATCGCAGTCGCTCTTGAGCTGTCTCCAACGCTCCACCGCGCGGTCCCACTCCTCGCCTTTTGGAGCATATTCGCGCCCTTTCAGGTACTCGAAAGTGGTGTCGTCGGGGGCGATGATGCCAGCTCGCGAACCCATCTCAATGGATAGGTTGGAGAGTGTGAGGCGTCCCTCCATGCTCAGTGCGCGTATGGCACTGCCCGCATACTCCACTGCGTAGCCGGTGGCACCTCCTGTGGTCATCTGCGCCATGATGTAGAGCGCTATGTCCTTGGCTGTCACACCGGGCTGCAGAGTGCCCTCCACATTGATGCGCATCGTCTTGGGCTTCTGCTGCAGGATGCATTGCGAGGCCAGCACTTCGGCCACCTCGCTGGTGCCTATGCCCATGGCTATGGCACCCACAGCACCGTGGGTGCTCGTGTGGGAGTCGCCGCACACGATGGTCATGCCTGGCAGCGAGAGTCCCTTTTCGGGTCCCACCACATGGATGATGCCGTTGTCCTTGGTGCCCATGGCGAAGTGGCGGATGCCGAACTCCTGGCAGTTACGTGCCAGAGTCTCCACTTGCTTGCGTCCCACAGGGTCGTGGATGACCTCCTGCTGGTCGCTGGGTGTGTTGTGGTCGGGCATTGCCACCACCCTCTGAGGGCGGAATACGGGCAGATGCTTGTCCCTTAGCGTGTCAAACGCTTGCGGGCTGGTCACCTCGTGCACGAAGAGGCGGTCGATGTAGAGCTGTGTAGGGCCGTCGGGTACATTCTGCACCACATGGGCGTCCCATATCTTATCGAAGAGCGTGTTCATACCTTGAATTTGTTTATGCAGTCAATATATGCTTCCACCGAAGCCGTCACTATGTCGGTGTTCGCGCCGAATCCATAGTATATGTGTCCGTCGTACTCCACCTGCATGTGCACCTTGCCCACGTCATCGGAACCCTTGCTGATGGCCTGGATGGTGAACTCTTTGAGTGTCATCTCGCGCTTGATGATGGTCTTGAGAGCCTTTATGGCGGCATCCACAGGGCCGTTGCCCGATGCTGCACTCTCGAAGTGTTCGTTGGCGATGCTGAGTCCGATGCTTGCCACAGAGCGCACCCCCTTGCCGGTGGTCACCTGTAGGTACTCCAACTTGATGCTATGGGCGGCTGTGCGGTCGGCGCCTGCCAGTACCAGCACATCGTCATCGGTGACCTCTTTCTTCTTGTCCGCCAGGTCCAGGAATGCCTTATACACATTGTCGAGCCTCTCTCCGTCGAGCTCCACACCGTTCACACTCAGGCGGTGCTTCAGCGCAGCACGTCCCGAGCGGGCGGTCAGCACGATGGCGTTGTCGTCGATGCCCACCTCCTTGGGGTCCATAATCTCGTAGGTGGAAGCGTTCTTCAGCACTCCGTCCTGATGTATGCCCGAACTATGGGCAAAGGCGTTCCTGCCCACGATGGCCTTGTTGGGCTGCACGGGCATGTTCATCAGACTGCTCACCATACGGCTTGTGGCCGAAATCTTGGTGGTGTTGATATTGGTCTCGATGCCCAGATCGGGGTGTGTCTTGAATATCATCGCCACCTCCTCCAGTGCGGTGTTTCCTGCGCGCTCGCCTATTCCGTTGATGGTCACTTCCACCTGTCGTGCTCCGTTGAGCACGCCGGCCACCGTGTTGGCAGTGGCCATGCCCAGGTCGTTGTGGCAGTGAGTGGATAGTATGGAGCGTCCTGCCGCAAAGGCGTCAACGTGTTCGTACAGATACTTAATCTTCTCGCCATACTCATAAGGCGTGCGGAAGCCGGTGGTGTCAGGGATGTTGCACACGGTGGCTCCTGCCTTGGTGACAGCCTCGATGACGCGTGCGAGGTACTCGTTATCGGTTCGCCCTGCGTCTTCAGCATAGAACTCCACGTCCTCCACATAGCGTTTGGCATACTTCACAGCCGCCACGGCGCGCTCGATGATTTCCTCGCGTGTGGAGTTGAACTTGTATTTGATGTGGCTGTCACTGGTGCCTATGCCCGTGTGTATGCGCTTGTGCTTGGCATACTTGAGTGCTTCGGCGGCCACGTCGATGTCCTTCTCCACGGCTCTTGTAAGGGCGCAGATGGTGGGCCATGTCACTGCCTTGCTGATTTCTATCACGCTGTTGAAGTCGCCCGGACTGCTGATGGGGAATCCGGCCTCTATCACATCCACTCCCAGAGCCTCCAGCTGGCGCGCCACCTGTATCTTCTCCACGGTGTTCAACTGGCATCCCGGCACCTGCTCACCGTCGCGCAGGGTGGTGTCGAAGATAAACAATCTGTCACTCATATTGCTTCATTTTGTTCTAATTCCCTTGTAAATTGCCCTGCAAAGTTACATAATATTACTTGTTGAGGCAAGTGAATGAGCATTTGTTGTGTGATTTATTTTGCCTCGCAGCGCAATCAAGGGCACTCGGGAATGTATAATGGGGTAATTATAAACATGGAACGGGGTGATTGGGAATGCATAACGAGGGATTTGAGAGTGCAGAAACTTGTTTCTTGAATTGGGCTGGCGCGATGTGGGCATCGCACCCCTTACCATCGCGCAGCACTGTTCACTGTTCACTTTGCGCTTTTCACTTCCGGCAGGGACGCTTTTCACATAAATGACGCAGTGCGGTGCATCGGCCATCGCAGCGTGCTCCGTTGGCCATCGCAGCGCGCTGCATCGGGCATTGTAGCGTGCTGCCTTTTTCCGGGCATCTTTTTGGGCTATAGGGGGAATGGCGCTTCTCGTACTTTTCCAGTAAGCCGGGGATGCGGTGCGCAGCCTGCTTCGGCATGATGGCAGATGCGGAAGCCGGGACTGTGAACTTCGTTGACAGTACATTTTCCAGTCCGTTGGCTGGCGTGTTGGAGCGGATTTTTGTAAATTTGCAAGCAGGGAGAACCGCTGGCATCATATCTGTGGCTCTGCGCGAGGATGACATTGGCTCCCTTATATATAAATAATGTATAAAGAAATGAAAAGCTCTGCTATGACTGACAGTC
>OKRS01001994.1_pt1 | contig 12420 bp, 8 predicted proteins | sample 1601191 | NCBI WGS metagenome assembly OKRS01 (sample SAMEA3541509, study PRJEB24748) | human gut metagenome | biome: human gut; feature: human-associated habitat; material: faeces | place: China | collected 2012
CTTGAAAACCGGCGTACTGAGAGGTACCGGGGGTTCGAATCCCTCTCTCTCCGCAGCAGAGTCCTGTAAATCGCAAGATTTACGGGACTTTTTTTGTTATACACCTTTTGCTTGCGCTGGACTCAATAAAAAAAGTGGCTCAAACAATATTGCTATGTTTAAACAAATCAATATTATTTGAGCCCTTTTACTTGGATTTAAGTATTACCTCTTACTACTCATCAATAATCATGATTCCAATAAAGATGTCTGCGATGATGGCGAGCAATAAAATCGATATTACGTGTAAATATCTCCTTACCCAATTCACTTGGACAGTTACTACTCAGATCTCCATCCTGCAGCATATTATTCTCAAGCAGATAATGCAGCAACTCCGGATGCATGGCTTCTATATTAATCACAGCATCCATCGTTTCTCTTTGCAATGTAGGAGCATCACATTTCCCATAGTAAGGGTTGTAGCTGCATTTTATAGCATGAACAATTTTGGGCGCAAAAATAAATCCAGCCTTTTCCGAGATAAAGCCCACCTGCGGACCACTTGGCAAATTACGGCAGACAGCTGTCGTGTCCATCCCCTCTGCAACCATCTTCAACCATTCTTGCAATTGTTTCGTGTCATACAAGAATGCAAGACGCTTACCCTCCGTACGTTTCATATATAAAGGGTAGACACGTTCGTAAGACCGCTTCAATTCTGCCTGATGCTCATGCATATTGTCATACATCTCTTTCTTTGAATTGAACACAACGCCATTATTTTCCCAATCATTATCAGCATACTTCACAAGCGCCGCACAAACATATGAACCTTTATAGAAAATGTCAGGATAAACGTTCTTCAACTTATACTCCTCATCATCCGAACTCTTCAGCACAACGTATTCCAAATCAGCATCTATCACCTCGAATATATCCTGCTGGCAATATTTCAGGTTCGTTAGTTTTTCTGACTCACCGGGCATATTGTTCTCTAAATACATGTCTGCCAGCCACAGATGAGGCATTTCCGCCATTGGGCCGATCTCACTCCTCATGGAGAAAGCAGTTTCTGCGTAGTACGCTGCTTCACCCTTACTAAACCTCGATAAGTAAGAATCCAAATATTCCTCAAACCGTTCATCAGACAAAGGAGAACAAAGAAGATAGGAACGACGAAGCCATATTAACACACGCTTCAACTTGAAATAGTCGTTAGCCACATCTTCATTGTATATAAAATCATACAAAGAATCGTTCACATCCACATCATCATCCTCGGTAAGCACCTCCATAATGTGATTTGCTGCACTCTCCCTCATTGCTAAAGGATTGAGAAAGCGGTCGTCAAAGTTACGGGACAGCACAATCCATACCAACAGTTCCACCTCCTTGGCATTCACCTCATTCTTATCAAGAACTTCAAAATCATCAAAGAATGGCAAAGGGCGTTTATAAGCAAGCTGGTGCTTATACACAAAGGCATTCCATAGGCCTATACCAGACATCTTATCCTCATAATAGATTGCCGCATTTATGGCTATCTCTTTCTTCAGATTATCTGCATAAGGCAAGTTGATATCCATGTCCTTTATCCTGTCGTAAATACGATTTGCGACATCCACATACATGGGACACGGCTGTATACCAACCGGATAGTATGAAGAGAAATCATACGGAAATATTATTCGCTTCATTTCTATATTATGGTTATAAGTGATTATATCAAAAAGCGAATTATCATAAACTATAAATGAATCCTATGCAAATGACTTCACAGATGGTTTATGACAATTCGCTTAATTAAAAAATACCGCCTAAGCTCTTCCGATTAGTCTTCCATCAGTTTGCGATAGCGTCCCTTCTTGATTTCCTCGTTGCCCATACGGCGAGCCTTGTTGATTTCGTAGTCAGAGTAGCTACCCTCGAAGTAGAACACTTCACCATTGCCCTCAAAGGCGAGGATGTGCGTACAGATACGGTCGAGGAACCAACGGTCGTGGCTGATTACTACGGCACAACCGGCAAAGTTCTCCAAGCCTTCCTCCAGTGCGCGCAGTGTGTTCACGTCGATATCGTTGGTAGGCTCGTCGAGCAAAAGCACGTTGCCCTCCTGCTTCAGTGCAAGTGCCAGCTGCAAGCGGTTGCGCTCACCACCCGAAAGCGTGCCGCAGAGCTTGCTCTGGTCGGTACCCGAGAAGTTGAAGCGTGAGATATAGGCGCGAGCGTTTACGTCTCTGCCACCCATGCGTATTGTCTCATTGCCCTGCGATACCGTTTCGTAAACCGATTTTTCAGGGTCAATATCCTTATGCTGCTGGTCTACGTAGGCAAGCTTCACGGTCTCGCCCACCTCAAATGTACCACCGTCGGCATGCTCCAGTCCCATAATGAGTCGGAAGAGAGTAGTCTTACCGGCACCGTTAGGACCGATAACACCCACGATACCGTTAGGCGGCAGCATGAAGTTGAGGTCGTTGAAGAGCACCTTGTCGCCAAAAGCCTTCTTCACGTGCTGAGCCTCGATAACCTTGTTGCCCAATCGCGGACCGTTCGGTATGAAAATCTCCAGCTTCTCCTCGCGCTCCTTCTGCTCCTCGCCGAGCATCTTCTCGTAAGCGTTCAGACGGGCCTTACCCTTAGCCTGACGTGCCTTCGGAGCCATGTGTGCCCACTCCAACTCACGCTCCAGAGCCTTGCGACGCTTTGAAGCCTGCTTCTCCTCCTGCATCATGCGCTTGGTCTTCTGGTCGAGCCATGAAGAGTAGTTGCCATGCCATGGAATACCCTCGCCACGGTCGAGCTCCAATATCCATTCGCTCACATCGTCGAGGAAGTAGCGGTCGTGCGTTACGGCAATCACCGTACCCTCATATTGCTGCAAATGCTGCTCCAGCCAGTCGATACTTTCGGCATCAAGGTGATTGGTAGGCTCGTCGAGCAGCAACACGTCGGGCTTCTGCAGCAGCAGTCGGCAGAGAGCCACACGGCGGCGCTCGCCACCTGAAAGGTTAGTAACGGGAAGGTCGCCCTTCGGACAGCGCAATGCAGCCATAGCACGGTCAAGTTTCGAGTCCATGTTCCAGGCGTCGGTTGCATCGATTATGTCCTGCACCTCAGCCAGTCGAGCCATCAACTTGTCCATCTTGTCGGCATCAGAGTAGTATTCCTCCAATGCAAACTTAGCGTTTATGTCCTCATACTCGGCAAGTGCATCGTACACCTTCTGCACTCCCTCCATGACATTCTCCTTTACGGTCTTCGCTTCGTTGAGCGGTGGGTCCTGCGGCAGATAGCCCACAGTGTAGCCAGGGCTCCATACCACTTCGCCCTGTGTAGGCTGTTCCAGTCCGGCGATGATTTTCATCAGCGTTGACTTACCAGCACCATTCAAACCAATGATTCCGATTTTTGCGCCATAGAAGAAGGACAAATAGATGTCCTTCAGAATCTGTTTGCGGTTTTGTGGGATAATCTTCGATACTCCCACCATTGAAAAGATAATCTTCTTGTCGTCTACTGTTGCCATATGTTGATAGTTGAAATTACTTAGGTTGCGCAAAGATAAGAAAAATATGGGACATAATGAAAAAATCCAAAGAAATAGGTTGTCATTCCACATTGGGTTCTGCTGCCATTGACCTTTCTTCTTCGGGTATTTCATAGCGTCGCACGCTATGGTCGTTAAGGTATATACGGTTGAGAGTGAACGCCAGTGCCTCCAAGGTCTTTGCTCTTACTGCCGGCTTTAGCTGACATTCCCACACCGTGATGCAATGCCATCCCATTGAAGCAAGTCTTTGCTGTTCAGCCAAGTCACGAGCCTTATTGCGCTCTATCTTTGCTTTCCAAAAATCTGTGTTAGTCTTTGGCAACACATAATACTTGCAGTCCTCGTGCCCATGCCAAAAACAACCGTTTACAAAGATTACCGAACGATACTTACGCAGTACAATATCTGGATGACCAGGCAGACGAGGGTGGTTCAGCCGATAGCGAAACCCTCGACTGAACAGGTACTTCCTCACCAGAATCTCCGGCTTAGTACCCTTCCCGCGTATCGATGCCATACAACGATGGCGTTGCTCCTTGGTCAGTTTGTCCATGCTTAAATGTTATTAAATATCTCTACAACCACAATATCCGCCGACAACCACTTTACGGAGTTTCGTATGTCACCAACGGGCTACCTTATGCTCAATAAGACAGCAATCAATAAGGAATTTTTAATGATGGTATCTTACCAACAACATATGCAGCCACCAACGCTCTACCAATTGCAGTTACATTAAATAGAACAGGTAATTGATTAAACCATTCTCTAATATTTTTCAAATTGGGAAAACTATTCCATCTACACCAAAATTCATCAATTGGTTTATCAGTTCCTTCCAATTCTCTAAATTTTTGTATGGCTCTTTTTATAGTAAGAATTTGTTGTTCATTAGGTTTCTTTTCTACACTCTGTCCTGAGTAATGGGAAATAAACATTATTTTCTCAGTATCAGAAACCAATGGATTTATAATCTTATTTCCTTTAACAAGCGGATTGTCTATTATAATATCTGTTGGAATTCCATTGTTTCTCAAATCTATAATTATTTTGTATAAATCTTCACTATCCGATGGTAGTCCTGTTACAATAAACTGATCCATTACCTTTGGAAAAAACTCCTCCATTTTATAAAAAGCACCTATGCCTTTAGCATTCATTCGAATTGCAGAAAGCATATCCAAATGCTCCATCCATTCTTCTCCTAAAGGCAATATGTTACCATTAAGCAATTTTTTATACACTTCATCAAAATTCTGTAAAGCCAAATCAACATTGGAAGCGACTGGAATTATTTTAGGCATAGTATATACTATTGTTAGAGCAACCAAAGCTTGCTCATCAATTTGATCAACTATTTCAATGGCCTTTGTTATTCCCAAATTACGTTCTCGATTATTTTCTTGATGTACTCTGTGTAACAAAAGGGAGGATAGCATATCATAGTCTGCCTCTTTATCCGTACATGCTGCTGATATTTGAGCCTTACGTAAGAGTATTTGAAAGGCTGGTTCAGAGAACATTTTCAATTCTTTGTCATGTGATTGCATCTTGGAAAGAATTTTATCCTCTAATTTAGACACTCTTTGTTCCGCTATAGTACTAGCTTGTTCAATCCAATTTTGCATTGCAAATTGAAATTCATGACGACAGATTTCACGTGCTTTTTCTTCAGAAACACCAGCAATCGTATAGAAATTGTTGTTTATTGTATTTGCTTGGAATTGAGCAGAATTATCACCAGCAACTTGATCTTGTTTATTTATGTCCATAGTTACCCCCTATTTGAATTTGCGTTGCATTGTCTTTTGCTTTTTGTTTTTGTGAAATATTTCTTGTGACACCTATTTTATATCCAGTAGCACCTCCAACGAAGAGACCGCAAATCAATGTAACAAAATATGTTCCGATACCATCGAAAATCCAACTAAAATCCTCCATGTCTTTTTTATTTTTTAAACCTTATTTGCAAATTTAGCTTAATAAACACATTGCCATCCTCACCACGAAATAAGCTTCCATATTTATATCTACTTCTACTTGCACGTTCAAAACGCGTGTTGCAATACAAATAATCCTCCACATCATTTCTGTTGTAGAAGTGGTAACATACTATTTCACCGTCCTTCCTGACCACGATATAGCCACCATTAGCATCATACCTGCCATTCCATTCTTTAGCAGGGGTCATGCCCAATGCAGCATCAAGAAGAAGAACCTTCATTTTATGTTCATAGAATGAAACCACATTCTTACCAGTAAAATTCAGCGGATTTTGAGCAGACACTCTTTCAACAACCTTTTTTATATCTGATACAGCACCTGACATACTATCAACCAAGAGACAATCAGCAATAAATTGAGGCATACTACTGTCAAGGAATAGTAAATTATTCCTAAAAGTTTCATGCTCTATGTCTGCATATTGAAGTCTGCATCCTACATCATAGATTGCAGATATTCTTGACACGTGACTATCAATAGCATTTATTTCATCAATTTGCAGGTCTGTAAGTTCTGTTCCATAAACATGATATAGTATATTAGTTGGATCTCCTGCATTGAGGAGCGTTGAAGCACTTCCCAACTGAGATTTTATACTAAATCCAAGCAACGGAGTCATATTTGTACGCAAGTCGTGAATGACGATATGAATATCCGCTTTATCTTTTGACGGAGCCTTCAATTTAGTACAACCAATAGTGTTCATAAATGTTTCTGAATCTGGTATTTCAAAGGCTGCCCTCTTGGCTGTCTTTATTGTTTCAAGCAGTGAAGCCGACTCATGCATGAATCTGTCCATAGAAATTCGAGCATATTCTTCTCCATCTTCATCTACGACTACAATATTTTTGTTAACATCAGGCTTGTACTCATATTTTTTTGATTCTTCTCTAATAATATTGAGTATAGGATAATATAAATCAAGTTTATTCATGTTAGCATCGCCAGCATGAACCTTGCCTTCTCCAAGGAGTCGAAACAATGTGTATATTTCACTCCATTCGCCTTTATTTCCTGATAATGCCATGTTTATATAATGTGTTTAATATTTGTTCAGCCGTAGCCTGTATGGCAGGCACAGCAACACTATTACCGAACTGTTTATATGCCGATGCATCAGCAACGACAATCTTAAAACCATCTGGATAACCTTGCAATCTCGCCCATTCTCTAGGGGTCATTTTGCGCCATCCTTGCTTGTTTACTTCACCCTTTATTCTTGTTGTTGGAGTCAAATCTTTCTGTCTAAAATCAATGACAAGATTACTTTCTCTGCCCATTCCTCCCACAACAATGGCGTGCGCTACACCATCATCAGGGATAATATCATAACCAAATCCATGCCCCTTAGCCTCATGTCTTGCCTTATGATTGATTAGTGTTTGTATATACTGAGTGGAAAGATAATACTTGGCTGGTACTGGATTTTCTTCCCTTACATCAATCCATTTTTTTGTCACTTCCTTTTGCTCAGGATAACTAAAATCCTCCTTATTGATACCAAGATCTTTCCGAAAACCTACAATATATATTCGCTCTCTGTGCTGTGGAACACCAAAGTACATTGCATTGACAATCTGAGGATCAGGAACGACATAGCCAACTTCATCAAGGGTATTAAGGATCGTTTTGAACGTTCGTCCTTTATCATGTATAACCAAACCTTTTACATTTTCCAAAAAGAACGCTTTTGGTTGATACCTACGAAGTATTTCGGCAACATCAAAGAACAAAGTTCCTCGTGTTTCCTCAAATCCCAATCTTTTACCAGCAAGAGAGAATGCTTGGCAAGGGAATCCAGCACAAAGAATATCAAAACCATGAGGGATCTTATTCTTAACAGCCTCCTTTGTTATATCACCAAAAGGCACGTCACCATAGTTGGCATAGTATGTTTTTCTTGCCTGCTCATCCCATTCTGACGAAAACACACATTCACCGCCCAAGTTCTGAAAAGCCATTCGGAAGCCTCCAATACCAGCGAATAAGTCTATAAATGTAAACTTCGGTTTCTGCGGTGCTTGAAATGGTGCTTGAAACAGGTCAGGAAAAAGATACTGCTGCATAGCAACAGATGATTCAGCCGCCATATTAGCTTCTATATCACCCTTGAATTCTTTGCCTATAACAAATTCATACCATAAGTTAAGCAATTCCTCTGCTTTATCGGCATATGGAACCGCAATATTTGACCGATTTAGCTGCAAATAATGTGTAACATACGCAGCTTGGTCAATAAACGATATTATATCACCATTTTCATCCATCGATTCTTTTCCATAGATTTCCATCTTACTTGCTCGTTTCTTGCAGAAATCGAAGAGTGAAAAGGAATTATTTTTATTTTTCATTGTCAAAAATCTTTATTATTTATCTTTCTCAGAAAAGCGCACTTCTATCATACTGTTTATACCCTTCTCTGCCATAATATATTCATTTTATACTAATGCAAAATTACTCATTTTTTTTGTAATGCATTATGTATTGTATAAGATATAAGAAGTAAAACGACCATATAGAGCACACAAATATTCCTCAAAATCTGGTTTTGTCATATTAGGTATCTTTTTTAGGTGACAGAATCAATCTCAAAGTTACTGCTTTTCTGAATAAAAAAGAAGTAAATGGTATGAAATTGCCTCATTATACTCTTTCATACCTGCATATTTGATAGTAACGAGGAACTGAGCCCTCCACTACTATCATTTAACAGATCAGAATATCTATTGTATCAATCTATCCAACATGTCAATTACTTTCTCTCGTTCGCCACTTCCTTTGGTTGAAAGTCTTAGTAAAGCAAGGCCATAGTTGGCGAGAATGTTGTCTTTCATCAAGTCGCGTTGATGCTGTACTGTTTCAATATTGTGATATGCATATCCATCTGTTTCAATAGCAAGAACCGGCTGCTTGCTCACTCGATTTATAATGAGAAAGTCCAAATGAGTGTTATAATTGGCAGCATATTTCAGTTCTCTATCACTCATGAACGATGTATCTTTCACTACTTGCCGTAAAGGGATATGACACAACACTATCAGGACTTTGAAACGAGCATCAGATGCAATAACTTCATTAAGCATAGCATAAGTCAAATTCTCAGACGCATATTCCGATATTTGCGGATGCGTTTCAAGGAAAGCCATACGCTGCTCAGTATATTGTACATACAAATAGTCAAAGATAGAAGCCAACTTGCTTACTGTAACAGTACAGTTGTTGTAGGCTATATAGTCGAGCAAATCCATAATATTACCACGCTTATCCTGCTCGTTGCCAGTCATCACAAGACAAAATTTCTTCTTTGCTCTCGACACTGCTACATTCAGCATATTGGCATCATCGGCAAATTCCGAAATCTGATTGTCTACTACACTCATTATGATAGCATCATTCTCTCGACCTTGATACTTGTGAACAGTTCCAGCTTTCACAAGTTCCAGCTGTTGACTGAAAGCATCTACTTGATTATTATAGGGTGTGACAATGCCAATGCTATCGAAATCTTTAAACATCGGTAGCACTTCTTTTTTAACAACATCAATCTCTCGCTGATTATAATGGTTTACAGCATGATTGCCATTGACCGTCCTTATAGCTGTCAATACGTTCTCTTCGCCATTGTCGTCTGTCATAATGAGCAAGTTGCCACCATAGAATTTCTGATTACAGAAGTTTATAATACGAGGATGACAACGGTAATGTTCTCTTAACAACGTTTCTGGTACACTCGTTATAACATCCAATACAGACTGTAAGAAGCTGTTCTTTGCACAATCATATCCTTCCGTGATGTTGTATTGCTTCATTATAATATCAAGTTTCACCCGGTCTTCGTTCGTTACCACATTAGGAAGTTGCAAAGTATCACCGACAACAACAGCATTTTTAGCACAAGTCAAAGCCAATGCTCCTGTATCGATTGGTACTTGCGAAGCCTCATCCATAATGATATAGTCGTATGGTTTATCTGTGAAAACACAAGAACGAGCTGAGAACGTAGTACTGAGTACAACAGGATACTGCTGCATCAGTTCGTCGCCACGCCTTCTCATATCCTTTGTATCGGTAAAAGCCGTGCGTACATGCTTGGCATAACGACCACACAATGACGACTTGAATAATGACATTGAGAGTTCTATCAAAGTTTTTGTCAAATCGTTTGCATCATACATGGCCAAATCACTTTCAACAGAATTGATTTGTTGGCTTATCTCTTTTAGCCTCTTCAAGTAATACATTGTCTGAAGTTCCTTAATAAGCGGAGTCAGGTCGTTTTTATCAAACTTGCTCTTTATGTGCAGACGGTGCTGGCATGTCCAATTCATCCACCACAACTTTATCTTTTCCACCCATCCAGAAAACCATTTTATTGATTCAGACTTTTCGCCATTAGCATACGCTTGGTATTCCAACCATAACGATATGATACGTTTAGAACTTACACTACTTGACAATTCCAAGTCTTCAGCAATATTATTGTCCATGCAAAAGTGTTTCCACTCCAAGGCTACGGCCTGTTGTTCATGCAACAGTTCTGCTCGCTCATTCTGCAATGCATACACGTTGTCGAGTTGCAGCAATGTTGCATGCAACTTACGTTTCATACTCAATGTTTCGGAAACAGACAATCCCCACTGCGAACATTCTGTAGGTACAGAAGGTTGATTAGCTATAAAAGCCTCTTTGTTTTCCTTACTTCCGAGTGATGCAACAATAAACGACATGCCATATTTTTCCAATTTCTCACACACATTGGCCGTTGCCGAATTATTGTTTGACACCACCATCACCGTCTTTCCTTGACATACTATATTGGCAATGATATTCAATATGGTCTGTGTCTTTCCAGTACCCGGAGGACCTTGTATCACACTCATCTGATGCTCAAAAGCCGCAGCCACAGCTTTCTTTTGGCTTGCATTACAACCAAAAGGATAAATCAAGTCAGCATGCTTTAACCTCATTGGCTTATGTTTATTGGGATTGAGATAGCATGCCGCAGCAGTGTCAGTATCTACAAACTCTACCTTCTCATACAATTTAGCCAAAATACCATTACTTTCCTCATTGTCTCTAAGAGGATTGACTATAGCTACATTTTTCAAATAAGTAAAAGTTTCTTTACTCACGTCCTCACCAAGGCAAGAGGTCAGTACCTTTACCTTGTTCTCATCACCATCTTGCACATAACCATTGGTATAGACTATTCGCCAATAGCATATCATCCCATAAGCAAACTTCCATATTTCTCTTACATTACATTGCAATCCACCATTAACGTACACCTTGCAGTAAGTTGGGTCTAACCATTCGGGATTGCTTAACCAAGTAACTTTGTCATAGCCATAGGTATAGCATTTGCTACTATTTTTAAAACGCACAAAATATCCATTCGACCCATTCTTCTCAATTGTGTCAATTTGTAAAGTTCTTGGTTCTCCGTTTAGTAAAATACAATGACGTGATAAGTCCATATTTCGGTTTTTATCTGAATAAATCTGCCATAGTCAGCTGGCATTGAATATCGTCAGAATAGCCTCCCGGTGCAAGTCCAAAGGAGGTGATCATCGTGATGAGTACCGTTTTCTCGGTGCCTGTTTCCCTGACGAAAGTCTCCCTGCGGTTGCGGATGCGGTTGTCCTCTTCTTCTGTTATAACATAAGGGGCGTTGGTATATTTCATCTCACAGAGATTGATTGTATCGTCGTTTCTGTCGATGAGCATATCTATCTGTGCTCCCTTCGTCAGCGTCTTGCCTGTGGCAGGGTCTTTCGTGCCCTTGTATGACCAGGAATGAACGCTGCTCACAACGGCTGAGAAGCCGAGGGCTGCCTTGATCTGGTTGACGTGCTGCATACAGACACGCTCGAATGCTCTTCCTGCCCAACCGTAATGGATGGATGAACCTGCGGATGAAGACCAGAAATGTTCATCACCATTGGTGTTCTCCGATATGAAATCGAAGTAAAATAAGGAGTAGTTGTCTATGAGTTGGTAGGTTGCATCCCTCGTCTTCTTACCAATGGCTGTGAACTTGCGGATGAAACCGCATTGCTCCAGTTCCTGTAGCGCTTTCGAGAAATCGGCATTGTCTGTGAGTTTCGAAGCTTTCAGCAATTCTTCTCTCTGCAGTCCCTGTTTCTTCTTGGCAAACGCTGTAATGATTGCTATGTGACAGCGTGGCTTCTTGAACAGTGAAGCATAGAGAGCATCAAACTCTTGTGTGAGTTCTCCGCCTGGCTGGAAGAATATACGGTCGAAATTCTGTGCCACGCTCATTCCCTTTTTCAGGAAACTCCAATAGTATGGAATTCCTCCAAGAGCCATGTAAGCTTCGAGAATCTGTCGGTCCTTGTAGCCAAGGTTCTTTGCTTCGCAATACTGCTTGCACTCTCTGAGGGTGAATGGTTGCAGCAGCACCTTGCATGTAAGACGGTTGTGAAGGCCACCGTAGTTCATGACCACATTGTCGATGATCCATGATGTGGCGCTTCCGCAGATGACAAGGATAAGGTCTTTTCTTGTAGAAGCCCAGGCATTCCAGAAATGGTCGAGTGAACGGACGAAGTTGGATTTAGCCGTGTCCATCCAAGGAAGTTCATCGATGAAGATGACCTTCTTCTCTTCGTTTTCAGAGAACGTCTTCAGGAAATTCCACAGCAATCCAAATGCCTCAGACCATGTCTTAGGCATTGCGCATTTCCCCATTCCGGCAAGATAAAGAGACTCACGGAAATCGCTTAACTGCTGCCTGCGAGTGGCTCCGTATGTGCCGGTATGCTGAAAAACGAAATGACTCTTGTAGGCCTCTCTGATAAGAAAAGTCTTGCCGACACGTCGTCTTCCGTAAACAGCCACGAATTGTGATTCATCAGAAC
>OKRS01001995.1_pt1 | contig 12418 bp, 14 predicted proteins | sample 1601191 | NCBI WGS metagenome assembly OKRS01 (sample SAMEA3541509, study PRJEB24748) | human gut metagenome | biome: human gut; feature: human-associated habitat; material: faeces | place: China | collected 2012
ATTGGGGGGCGGGTTTGTAACCCGCGGCAGCAGCAGGTTTTGAGCATCTACTTATGGTCGCTTTGCGACTATAAACAGATAATTTACAACATGCTGCTGCCGCGGGTTGAAAACCCGCCCCCCCAATTAGGAAAATAAATTGCAGTTTGTCTGCATTTATATATCTTTTTATTGCATATACTTGCATATATCAATTAAAATGCCGAATATTGCAATCAATTTGATATAACAAAATCTAAACTACTTACAAAAAGAAACACGAAAGCCAATGTTACGTATAGCAATTCAAGCCAAAGGCCGATTGAATGAAGACACTATGCAACTGCTCGCAGATGCAGGCATAGAGGTGGCACAAAGCAAACGAAAATTAGTGGCACGTGCTAAGGGGTTTCCCATTGAGGTGCTCTACTTGCGCGACGACGATATCCCCCAAGCTGTACACATGGGCGTGGCCGATGTGGGCATTGTGGGACTGAACGAAGTGGCCGAACGCCACATGGCCGTTGACGAAGTGATGCGATTGGGCTTTGGTGCTTGCCGTATCTCTTTAGCTATCCCTCGAGAGGTGGACTATCCTGGACTGGAATGGTTCAATGGACGCACTGTAGCTACGTCCTATCCCACCGTCTTGCGCCACTTCTTTGCCGATAAAGGCATTCGGGCCGACATACACGAGATAGCAGGTTCGGTAGAGATAGCCCCTGCGGTGGGCATGGCCGATGCTATATTCGACATCGTTTCCTCAGGTGGTACGTTGGTGCAGAATGGCTTGCGCGAGGTAGAAGAGGTGTTTTATAGCGAAGCAGCTCTTATAGCCCACCAAGGGTTGAGCGAAGAAAAATTAGCCGACATCGAAAAACTCAAATTCCGCTTCAGCTCTATCGTCAATAGTAGAGGTTATAAATACGTATTGATGAACATTCCCACCTCACTCGTCGAAGAAGCCGTGCAACTTTTGCCTGCTATGCGTTCACCCACCATTCTGCCTTTGGCTGCCGAAGGGTGGTGTTCGTTGCACGTGGTCATTGCCGAAGACGTACTGTGGGAAAAAGTAGAACAACTCAAGCAACTCGGCGCTGAAGGCATCCTTGTACTGAACCTTGAAAACATGATACCATAAAACGACGGTTTTACGTTTTTACGTTTTTAGGTTATAAAGTTCATATAGTTGATTATCAACGTGATGTAACTTTATAACCTCATAACCAATAAACTAAAAATCGAATTATTAGGAAAGCCCGTCATTATTCTTTTGTTCAGCCTTTCAAAATTATTACCATTTGATGTTATGCAAATTATCAACCAACCCAAGAAAGAAACGTGGAGCGCCTTGTGTGAGCGCAATGTACCAGACGACGAAAAAGTAATAGAGAGCGTACGCCACATCGTAGCTGCAGTGCGCCAAGAAGGCGATGCTGCACTGCGCCGCTATGCACATGAGTTTGACCATACCGAGATAACAGATATAGAACTCAGCAGCGAAGAGCGCACTGCGTTGGCTGCCCAAACTGCGCCCCAAGTGGCCGAGGCTATAAAAAATGCCTTGCACAACATCAAGTGTTTTCATCAAGCCCAACGGTCCCATGACGTAGTCGTTGAGACTCAAGCGGGCGTACACTGCGTACAGCGAGCCGTGCCTATTCAGCGCGTTGGCTTGTACATACCAGGAGGGCGCGCACCGCTATTTTCTACTGTATTGATGTTGGCCGCTCCCGCTGTTATTGCTGGGTGTAAAGAGATTGTACTCTGTACTCCTCAAGGTCGTGACGGCCATATCGCCCCCGAAATCATTTATGCCGCTAATGCGTGTGGCATACACCACATCTATCGCATCGGAGGCGCACAAGCCATTGCCGCCATGGCTTATGGCACAGAGAGTGTGCCACAAGTGGACAAAATCTTCGGTCCGGGCAATCGTTTCGTTACCCACGCCAAGCAGTTGGTAAGCACGCATACGGCAATCGATATGCCTGCAGGGCCGTCAGAAGTGTTGGTTATGGCCGATGCGTCGGCACACGCTGACTACGTAGCGGCCGATATGCTCTCACAAGCTGAACATGGCCCCGATAGTCAAGCTATCTTGGTGTGTAATGACGCAGACTTTGCGCAGCAAGTGGCCGCAGAGGTAGAACGTCAAACCGCCTTCTTGCCTCGTCGCGAATTGGTAGAACAGTCGTTGAGCCATAGCCGCATCATCATTTTACCTACACGTGAAGAGATGTTGGCCTTCTCTAACGCTTATGCTCCCGAACACCTTATTCTCTCCGTTGCTCACCCATGGGATATGGCCGAAGGCGTGACGGCTGCTGGTAGCGTGTTCATCGGCAACTATTCACCCGAATCGGCTGGCGACTATGCCTCTGGTACAAACCATACTCTCCCCACAAGCGGTTGGGCGCGTTCGTTCAGTGGCGTAAACATTGACAGCTTCATGCGCAAGATAACCTTCCAAGAACTCACACAACAAGGTTTGCAATCGCTTGCTCCCACAATCGTCACTATGGCCGAGGCAGAGGGCCTTCACGCCCACGCCCAAGCCGTTAGAGTACGCAAGGAGTAAGTTGGGAGTTTTGAGATTATAAGGTTATAAAGTTAGTCTTGTTAATTATCCACATGATGAAACTTTTTAACCCCCTTATCCCCCCTGAATCATGTATATACGCGATAATATAAAAAGTCTCCTTCCTTATTCCACTGCACGTGATGAGTACCAAGGGGGCGACATATCCGTTTGGCTTGATGCCAACGAGAGTCCTTATAATAATGGGGTAAATCGCTATCCCGACCCTCACCAAAGGGAACTCAAACAAGCCATAGCCCGATTGAAAGGCGTGCAGCCCGAACAAGTATTTATAGGCAACGGCAGCGATGAAGCCATCGACCTCTGCTTCCGCATCTTTTGCGAACCAGGTGAAGATAATGTGGTTGCCATTGCTCCCACCTATGGTATGTATAGCGTGGCTGCTGCTATCAATAATGTAAATGTAAGAGAAGTTCCCCTCGCAGCCGATACGTATGCGCTTGATATAGAAGCCATGTTGCGTACAGTAGACGAACACACCCGCCTTATGTGGGTCTGCTCACCCAATAATCCAACGGGCAATGCCTTTCCGCTTAGCGAACTTGAACAGTTGGCCACACGCTTTGACGGTGTGTTGGTAGTAGACGAAGCCTATATTGACTTTTCGGACAAGGGCTCGATGCTCATTAGTCATCACCCCAACGTAGTCGTCTTACAGACCCTCTCAAAGGCATGGGGCATGGCTGGGCTTCGTTTAGGTCTCGCTTTTGCTTCGCCCGAAGTGGCCGCCCTCTTTGCCCATGTGAAATATCCCTACAATGTCAATGGCCCTACACAGCGTGAAGTGATGCAGCGATTGGCCACTGAAGCTCATGATGAACATGTGGCTGAGGTCATTCGCGAACGCCAAGCTTTATCCTCTGCCCTTCTCTCCGCCTCGTGCGTAGTGCGCGTTTATCCCAGCGATGCCAACTTCCTATTAATAAAGGTGTGTGATGCAGATGCCCTTTACGCCCACTTGGTAGCCAAAGGCATTATTGTGCGCAATCGTCATCGCGTCCCCGGTTGCAAAAACTGTTTGCGCCTCACCATTGGTACACCCGAAGAAAACGTGCGCTTGCTGCAAGCCATTCAGTCCTTCTAAATGGTTGGAAAGTACACCTTGATTGGGGGACAATAAGTAATCCTCAACAGGGGGGGACGCGTCGCCTCCAAGTAAGATTGGGCTATTCAAAAAAGGAATTATCTCTTACATTTTTCATTTTGTCCTGCGTATAGGACAGAATTGGCCTCATATTGTCCTGCGTACAAGACAATATGAGAAAAAAATCTTCTTACTCCTATGCAAAAACTACTTTTCATCGATCGCGATGGCACGATTATAAAAGAACCTGCTGACGAACAGATTGACTCGCTCGAAAAGTTAGAATTCGTGCCGGGTGCGATAGGCGGACTGCGCTTGGTAATGAACACTGACTACTTGCCCCTTTTAGTGAGCAATCAAGACGGATTGGGTACACCGAGTTTTCCTGAAGAGACCTTCTGGCCAGCTCACCGCAAGATGTTGCAGACCTTGGCGGGTGAGGGTATTCACTTTGAGCGTGAATACATAGATCGCACCTTTGCCCACGAGGGTGCTCCCACTCGTAAGCCCGGCACGGCCATGCTGACGGAATATATTCAGGGTGACTATGACTTGGCACACTCTTATGTGATTGGCGATCGTGCCACAGACGTGCAGTTGGCTGTCAACTTAGGCTGTCGTGCTATTTTGTTGCAAACGTCGGAGGTGGCTGCTACGCTGCTCAATGACGAACAGCAGCAAGTTTTAGCTTTGGCCACGACCGATTGGCACGAAGTGGCCGAATACTTACGTGCTACCGAGCGCACGGCAGAAATTCGTCGCACAACGGCCGAGACGGATATACACGTACAAGTAGACCTTGACGGACAAGGCACTACACATATTGATACGGGGCTTCATTTCTTCGACCACATGCTCGCACAGTTGCCCCATCACGCAGGCATCTCGCTTCTTTGCACTTGTAAGGGCGATCTCGAAGTGGACGAACACCATACAATGGAGGACGTAGCCATAGCCCTTGGCGATGCCTTGCGCGAGGCGTTAGGCAATAAGCGAGGTATAGAGCGTTATGGATTCGTATTGCCCATGGACGAGTGTGATGCCTTCGTTACGTTCGACTTTGGCGGTCGTATAGACTTCCAGTGGAACGTGCCCTTCACTCGTGAATACGTAGGTGATACCCCGACCGAAATGTTCCGCCACGTATTTCAGTCACTGGCGCAAGCCATGCAATGCAACCTCCACATTAAGGCACGTGGCGAAAATAATCATCACCTCATTGAAGGTGTGTTTAAAGCCTTTGCCCGTGCCTTGCGCCAAGCCATTCGGCGCAACGTTTTTAGTTACGAACTACCCAGTAGTAAGGGGGTGTTGTGAGTTTAATGGGTTTAATAAGTTTAATGGGTTTAATAAGTTTAATGGGTTTAATGAGCTGATAAACTGTAAACTATAGTTGTTGGTCAACATAATGTAACTTTTTAACCTAATAACCTCATAACCACATAACCTCAAAACTAAACCCCGAATAATTAGAAATGAGTTTATGATAGCAATCATTGATTATAAAATGGGCAACCTGCGTTCGGTAGAGAATGCACTTCACCGCTTAGGAGCCACCTATCAGGTGACGGCCGATGAACAGACTATTTGCCAAGCCGACCACGTGTTGCTGCCTGGCGTGGGCAATTGTGCTGAGGCTATGCACAACTTGCAGGAGAGCGGACTCATACCCGTGATTAAGCAACTGCGCCAACCCGTGTTGGGCATTTGCGTAGGACTGCAGGTGATGTGTCGCGACTCGGAAGAAGGTGCTGCTGCGGGAGCGTTGACTCCATGTATGAATATATTCGATGCCCATGTGCGACGTTTTCCTTCGCTGCCCGATCTGAAAGTGCCACACATGGGGTGGAATACGTTGGGGAACTTGGAGAAGAAACTCTTTGAAGGCATACACAGTGGCGACTCCGTATATTACGTCCATTCCTATTATCCTACACTCTGTCCTGACACCATAGCTACGACCGAACATGGCCTACTGTTTAGTGCCGCTCTGAAGTACGAACAGTTCTATGGCACCCAGTTCCACCCTGAGAAGAGTGGCGACGTGGGTGAACGAATTCTTCAAAATTTTATCAGCTTATGATGACCATATTACCCGCGATTGACTTAATAGGTGGTCGTTGCGTGCGCCTAACCCAAGGTGACTATGCGCAACAAAAGCAGTATGAGGCAGACCCTGTAGACATGGTGCGCCAATACATCAACCATGGACTGCATCGCATTCACGTAGTCGACCTTGATGGTGCCAAAGCTTCATCGCCCCAAAATCTTGATACACTGCGTACCCTTGCAGCCGTTGAGGGAGTAGAGATAGAGTGGGGGGGAGGCATTAAGACGGAACAAGCCTTGGCCGACGTGTTTGCTGCAGGCGCAAGCTATGCCGTGGTAGGTAGCGTGGCAGCACAGCGTCCCGAATGGTTTGAGGCATGGCTTCAGAAGTATGGCGCTGACCGCATGGTGTTAGGCGCTGATGTGAAGCAAGGCCGCGTGTCGGTGAATGGTTGGCAAGAGGAGGTCGACCTCACCATTGACAAATTGATAGATCGCTTCCTACCTTATGGCCTATCGCAAGTAATCTGCACCGACGTATCGCGTGACGGCATGTTGCAAGGTCCAGCCACCGACCTTTATGTACGATTACAGAAGAAGTATCCTACGGTCGACATCACCGTGTCGGGGGGCATATCGTGTATGGACGATATTATCTCCTTGCAATCTCTCGGTCTACGCAAGGTCATTGTCGGCAAGGCTATCTATGAAGGCCGCATAGCATTAAAGGACTTACAAGTTAACGAATTAACAAGATGACAAGTTAACGGGTAAGTTTGTTTTTTAATTGTGCAGCAAAAGGTAACCCTTTGCACATTCTCACATTCCCCCTTTCCATGCTTAGTAAACGAATTATCCCTTGCCTTGACGTGAAAGAAGGTCGCACGGTGAAAGGCATACACTTTGAGGACCTTCAAGACGTAGGCGATGCCGTACAACTCGGCCAGCACTATGCTCGCACGGGAGCTGACGAGTTGGTCTATCTCGACATCAGTGCCACCCGTGAAGGGCGCAACACCTTTACGCAACTTGTTACGCGCATAGCCGACGGCATTAACATTCCCTTTACTGTAGGCGGTGGTATTAGTACGATAGACGATGCCGCCCGTTTGCTCGATGCAGGAGCCGATAAGGTGAGCATCAACAGTGCGGCTTTGCGCACGCCTGATTTGATTGACCAGATTGCCGCTCGCTATGGTTCGCAGTTTGTGGTTGTGGCCATAGATGCGCGCCACGCACCTTTGCTCCCAACTGACGATGAGGCCCTGGCGCGTTGGACGGTGTGTTCACATGGTGGCACACAACCCACCGAACGCGAACTCTTTACTTGGGCACATGAGGCACAAGAGCGGGGCGCGGGCGAAATACTTTTCACCTCAATGAACCATGACGGCACAAAGTCGGGCTATCCTTGCACTACTTATGCGCGACTCACTGCCAGCCTCCACATTCCCGTCATTGCTTCAGGTGGCGCAGGCAATGCACACCACATTGCTGAAGTGTTGAACGAAGGGCATGCCGATGCTGCTTTGGCCGCCAGCATTTTCCACTTTGGCGAAATCACCATTCCCGAACTCAAAGCGCAACTTCGTGCCGAAGGACTTGCGGTGAGAGGGTAATGTGGAAATGCTTTGTTAATGTGCAAATGTGAGAATGTGCAAATGTGGAAATGGTCGCCGTTTGTTGCGCAGTTATAAAACTAACTTACGTGAGAATGTGCAAATGTGCAAATGGTCGCCGTTTGTTGCGCAGTTATAAAACTAACTTACCCGTTAACTCGTTAACTTGTCAACTCGTTAACTAATTTGTCAACTCAAAAAGAAATGATCTGGGACGATATAAAACTCGAAAAGTGTGCTGATGGACTATTGCCTGTCGTCATACAAGATGCCACAACATTGCGCGTGTTGATGTTGGGCTATATGAATCGCGAAGCATTTGAAAAGACGCAACGTGAAGGACGTGTCACCTTTTTTAGTCGTACGCGTCAGAAACTTTGGACTAAAGGTGAGACCTCTGGCCATTACCTCAATGTAGTAGACATTTACCTCGACTGTGATGCCGACACTTTATTAATAAAGGTACACCCCATTGGACCCACTTGCCACCGTGGTACAACGGCCTGTTTCGATACCCCCGAAGACGAGGGCTTTGTTCGCTCTTTAGCGCAGTTAATTCATAGTCGACATGAGGAGTTGCCCGAAGGTTCGTACACCACGCGCTTATTTATTAAAGGTGTAAAGGCTATTGCCAAGAAGGTAGGTGAAGAATGTACCGAAAGTATCATCGAGGCCGTTGACGGCAATCGTGATCGTTTTATCTACGAGGCAGGAGACTTGCTCTACCATTACCTTGTGCTCATGGAGCAAATGGGCATTTCAGTCACCGACTTGGAACACGAATTGCGCCTACGCCATTCGTAGTGTAAGTGTTGGTACTACGCAGCGCGTGCTGCAATTTGAAAGCTTAACATGAATGAACATTAACGAAATAAATTACGAAAAAAATTAATGAAATAATTAATGGACAATTAATGATAATTAATGTTCAAATAAAGCGTGCTTAAACTTAAACGTTAACTATTTATGTTGCGCGTTTCGCGCTTTGTTTGAACATTAATTATCATTAATTGTCCATTAATTATTTCATTAATTGTCCATTAATTATTTCATTAATTGTCCATTAATTATTTCATTAATTGTCCATTAATTATTTCATTAATTGTCCATTAATTATTTCATTAATTGTCCATTAATTATTTCATTAATTTTTTTCGTAATTTATTTCGCTAATGTTTATTCTTGTTCTGTTCGACAAATTGCAGTTTGTCTGACTTTCATTTTGTCTTGCACTATCTTTACATAAAATAGGCTGCGGCTCGACAATCCAAGTGAAAGTTTTTTAACTTTCATTTGGATTGTGCTCGTCTTGTACTATCTTTGCATAATATTAGCTACAAAATCGGAACAAACAATTGTACACTCTAACAATATAACCGATAAAACAATAAATCCGATATGCGTGATTTTAAAGATATTAAGGTGGCCGTAGCTGGTACTGGCTACGTAGGCCTAAGCATAGCAACCCTGCTATCGCAACACCATCAGGTGACGGCAGTAGATGTAATACCCGAAAAGGTGGAGAAACTCAACCATCGCATCTCGCCCATTCAAGACGAATATATTGAGAAGTATTTGGCTGAAAAGGAACTTAATCTTACGGCTACGCTCGATGGCCGTGCAGCTTATGCTGATGCCGACTTCGTGGTAATTGCCGCTCCTACTAACTATGACCCTATCAGAAATTACTTCGATACGAGTCACGTAGAAGAGGTGATAGACCTCGTGCTTGAAGTGAATCCTGATGCCGTAATGGTGATTAAGAGTACCATTCCTGTAGGCTATACGCGCAGTCTTTACATCAAGTATGCACAACGTGGCGTGAAGAAATTCAACCTCCTCTTCTCTCCCGAATTTCTGCGTGAGAGCAAGGCTCTTTATGACAACCTTTACCCAAGTCGTATCATTGTAGGGTATCCTAAGATTATTAATCACCCAGAATTTGAGGCTGGGAATGCAGCAATAGCAGCAGTGACTGATGTAGAAATGCTCAAAAAGGCTGCCCAAACCTTTGCTGCCCTTTTGCAAGAGGGAGCTATTAAGGAGAACATTGACACGCTCTTTATGGGAATGAAGGAAGCTGAGGCTGTTAAACTCTTTGCCAACACTTATTTGGCTTTGCGTGTTAGTTACTTCAACGAACTTGATACCTATGCCGAGATGAAAGGCTTGGATAGCAAGGCTATTATCAATGGCGTAGGACTCGACCCTCGCATTGGTACGCATTACAACAATCCTTCATTTGGCTACGGTGGCTACTGCTTACCAAAAGATACGAAGCAATTGTTGGCCAACTATCAAGACGTGCCCGAAAATTTGATTGAAGCCATCGTTGAGTCTAACCGTACGCGCAAGGACTATATCGCTGATGCCGTGCTTCGCAAGGCAGGGTATTATAGCGAAAATGGTCAGTGGGACGTAAAGAAAGAGCAAAACTGCGTAATTGGTGTTTATCGCCTTACGATGAAGTCAAACTCTGATAATTTCCGTCAGTCTGCCATTCAAGGCATCATGAAGCGTGTGAAGGCAAAGGGAGCTGAGGTAATTATCTACGAACCTACGCTTGAAGACGGTACTACCTTCTTTGGTAGTCGTGTTGTCAACAACCTTGAAGCGTTCAAGGCCGAGAGCAAAGCCATCATTGCCAACCGCTTTGACGATTGCTTAAAGGACGTAGAAGCCAAGGTCTACACTCGTGACATCTTCAGAAGAGACTAAAAATAATGTGGGGCAGCGCGTCCTAATTGGAGGCGACGCGTCCTCGCATCGGCATTGCAGGGTTGAGGCTTATTACGCACTCAACCCTGTAATATTTTGAAATTACATACCACACACGTAATGTTACAATACAACGTCTGTCTTGAAGGAAAAATCGTACTCGTTACGGGGGCTGCTGGTTTCATAGGTAGCAACCTCGTCAAACGTTTGTTTCATGATGTAAAAGATATTAAGGTAATTGGTATTGACTCTATTACCGATTATTATGATGTCAACATTAAATACGAGCGCTTGAAAGAAATTGAGGCATTGAATAAAGCGTGGACCTTCATTCACGCTTCCATTGCCGATAAAGAGACGGTAGAGCGCATTTTTACTGACAACCACATTGCCGTAGTAGTCAATCTGGCTGCACAAGCAGGGGTGCGCTATAGTATTACCAACCCTGGTGCCTACATTCAGAGCAACCTTATCGGATTTTACAATATACTTGAAGCTTGTCGTCACCATGAAGTAGAACATCTCGTCTATGCTTCCTCTTCATCTGTATATGGCAGTAATAAGAAGGTGCCTTATTCTACTGACGATAAAGTGGACAATCCTGTCAGCCTTTATGCCGCTACGAAGAAGAGTAACGAATTAATGGCGCATGCCTACAGCAAACTTTACAACATACCTTCAACAGGCTTGCGCTTCTTCACCGTCTATGGCCCAGCTGGTCGTCCTGATATGGCTTACTTCGGCTTTACCAACAAACTTGTAAAAGGTGAAACGATTAAGATCTTTAACTACGGCAACTGCAAGCGCGACTTTACCTACGTTGACGATATTGTAGAGGGGGTAGTGCGCGTCATGCAACATGCTCCCGAAAAGCAAGTGGGCGAAGATGGACTTCCTATTCCTCCCTATAAAATATATAATATAGGCAATGGTGCACCCGAAAATTTGCTTGACTTTGTCACCATACTCCAAGAGGAACTCATTCGGGCCGCCGTTCTCCCAGCCGACTACGACTTCGATGCTTACAAAGAACTCGTGCCTATGCAGCCCGGTGATGTGCCCATCACTTATGCCGACACGACTCCTTTAGAACAAGATTTCGGCTTTAAGCCCAACACATCGCTTCGCACAGGCCTTCGCCACTTCGCTAAGTGGTATGCTCGTTATTATCAGCTTAAATAGCAGCAGATGGGGGACAGCCTTCAGGCCTATGTCACCAAGTTTATGTTAATAAAAGCGCTTTTGCACGAAAAAGATGCAGTTTTAAACAGAAACTGCATCTTTTTCGTGCAGTTTTTCTTAAAAGCTGCACCAATTCATAAAAGTTTAGACGACTTCATAATTTATGACAGAGTCGTATATTGCATAATGACAAATTCTCAAAAGAATGGACTCACATGATTTAAACCTTGGTAAGTTCAGACGCGCGTCGTAGTTCGTGTTCGAGTTCGAAGAACCATTATTCACATAAGCGAGACCGCTGTTCGCATTCGAGTTGTTGTGCCAGACCGAAGAACACAACGGCGCGTTGAATTTTCGGCCTTTTGTCCTTGTTATACTATTGGACGTACAATGTCCACCTTTAAGCCGAGTGCGTCAATAATGCGAAAAAACATTCCCACACCAGGCTCTATCACGCCTTTCTCTATGCGTGAGATATAGGTCTTGTCTGTCCCGACTTTCTTTGCGAGGTCAGATTGGGTCATGTGTTCCTGCTTACGGGCATCATAGATTATCTGCCCCACGCAATAGTTGGTGGCTTCCTTTCTGAAAGCCTCTCGTTCTGCTGTTCCTACCGCTCCATACTTGGCATCAAGAATGGCATCGAAACTGGTAATGTCATTTCTTTCCTGCATAATATTCCTTTTTAAGTTCAAGTGCCTTGTCTATCTCCTTGGAGGGCGTCTTCTGGCTTTTCTTTTGAAAGCCGTTGAAGAGCATCACGATGTTGCCCTCGTCAAAGATGAAGAACGCACGGTATATGTTACCATTGTAGGAGGCTCTGATTTCATAGATGCCTTCCTTTATATATTTTACAAATTTCTCGCTCACTCTGTCCTGCATCTTTAGCACGTCAAGCACATAGTCTATCTTCTTCTGTGCTCCTGCTTCCAAGGCGCGATAGAACGTGAGGAAGTAATCTTTGTAAACTAAGATTCTCCGTTCTGAATTCATGGTGCAAAGGTAGTGCAAATTGAGCGCAAAACATCAAGCTTGCTTGAATGTTTTGCCGAGATGCAGCCTACCTTATGCAAATGTAATATTAAAAGTTGATATATCATACAACTTTTGTCCTTATTTTGCAGTTTATCGAACATATATCCATACGTTTTCAGAACCTTTGATTTATCTTTCATGTTTCATTTT
>OKRS01001997.1_pt1 | contig 12414 bp, 9 predicted proteins | sample 1601191 | NCBI WGS metagenome assembly OKRS01 (sample SAMEA3541509, study PRJEB24748) | human gut metagenome | biome: human gut; feature: human-associated habitat; material: faeces | place: China | collected 2012
GTGCTTCCGGCAGGATCACTCTTGTAAAATAATACGGGAAATGAAAACGCCCTCTCAGAAGAAACATCAGAATATAGCATAACAGTCCATAGGAAATATCGCTCACCACAATGAGTGCCAACGGCAATTTAATATCCTCCGGATAAAAGATTCTGCAGAATTTCCCGTTTATAAATCCTATGTACATCATGATCATGGCATAGAAACCTAAAAAACTGCCAAAAAAGATATCGCATAACAGCCCGCTGAAAAAACCGATCAGAAGTCCTTCCTTTTCCCCTCTCATAAATCCGAAAGAAGAAGTCAGAATGATCATCAGATTAGGAATGATCCCTCCCAGCGCAAGGCTGTTAAATACACTGCATTGTAAAATGAAGCACAGGACAACAAACAGAGTCACAATCACTTTTCGCAGGATACTGCTATTATTTTCCATCCGTGTTTCCTCCGCTTGGAATCTGTTGCTTTTTATCTGTGATCACCAGGACTTCACTCAGATGTTCAAAATCCACCACCGGAGTTAAATATCCCGACTTGGTCAGATTGTTGGTATCCTTATTGATCGTGCTGATATAACCGATCAGGATATTCGGAAGATATTTGTCACTGATATCGGAAGTGACTACCTTATCTCCCTCCACAACCGCATCCTGACTGTCCACCAGTTTGCTAAAGGAAATGACTCCCTGCGCCATAAGCTGCAGGTCTCCCGATACGATCAGGTTATCCCCGGTAGCCAGTGTCATGCCGCTGACGTTGGAATTATCGGAGATGATCGAAGTCACTCTGGACCAGTTCGGGCCCACAGAAGTAATGCGGCCTACCAGGCCTCCCCCCGCTATAACATTCATATCGTCCGCCAGTCCGTCATTGGATCCCTTATCAATAACAAAGGAAGAATACCAGTTGCCGGAATCTCTGCTGATGATCCGGGCTCCGATCTTATTATAATCACCGTATTCCTCATCCAGCTCCAATAAGCCTCTTAATTCATTCAATTCATATTTGTCCTGCTGCAGCAGAGTGTTTTCCTCCGTGAGCGATGCCACCTGCTCCTTCAGGGCACTGTTCTCCGCTAAAAGTGTGCGGATCTGCACCAGTTCATCCGAACGGTTTGATAGCCATTCTCCCGCCTTAGCGATGCCCTGTTCAAAGGGAACGATCACATATCCCACCACACGGTTAAACGGGCGGTTAAACACATTGGTCCCGAAGGTCACCAACATCATTACAGTACACAGGATAGTTAAAATAAAAAGGAGATATTTACTCGGTAAAGTAAACCTCTCCCCTTTTCTTTTTACGACTGGGCTCATTTACTCATCCCTTCAATTGCATAAGCTACCGTTTTATAGTTATCATCCTTGATGATCTTGGCAAGTCCCATTGCCACGCTGGTCAGAGGATTCTCTGCTACATTAACATGCAGTCCGGTACCTGTTGCCAGTCTCTCAGCTAAATGGTTCACCTGGGATGCGCCGCCGGTCAGATAAATGCCGTGACGATAAATATCCGCTGCCAGTTCGGGCGGAGTTCTCTCCAAAATCACCTTTACATTATCGATAATCGTATTGAAATGCTCTTCCAGGGACTCATCCACCATTTTTGTGGGGATCTCACGTTCTACCGGAAGACCGGTCACAATATCTCTGCCGTATACGATGGCACCCTTGCCCTCTTCTTCCAGTTCTTTCAGGGCAATCTTTACATTTTCCGCTGTCTTGCCACCAATGATCAGTGAGAATTCTCTTCTGACCGCGGCACGGATGGCATCGTCAAATTTCATACCACCCACCTTGATCAGACGGCTTAATACGATACCACCCAAAGACAGAATGGAGATCTCCGTGGTCTCGTAACCGACATTTACCACCAGCACACCCTGGGAATTTTTCACATCGATATCCAGTCCCAGGCCGTCGGCTACCGCCTTTTCCACTACCATGATCTTTTTAGCTTTTACGTTTGCTCCCTTGACCAGATCGTAGAACGCCCTTTTTTCCACCTCAGTGACATCCGTCGGCACCGCAATGAAGAAATCGGAAGGCTTGGTATTGCCTTTTTGCAGATCTCCGATAAAATACTTCACCAAAGTCTCCATATTTTTAATATCCGCGATCACACCGTTGGAAAGCGGATAAGAAATATGAATATTACTGGGCGCTTTTTCATACATTTCAAATGCAGAGTTTCCGTAAGCAAATAAAGTATTTTTGTTCTCGATGGCAATCATATTCTTCTCGATCATAATGTTGTCATCATTGCGATTATAGATCTTTATATTGTTGGTACCGAGGTCGATACCGAATGCGTTGTTTGCCACTGTCGTTTTCCTTTCTTATATCATCTCAATAATTTTTGTTCTTTAAAGCTAGTATACCTGTTATCCCCGATAATAATGTGGTCTAACAGTGGAATATCCATCTGTTCTCCCGCTCCAGCCACGTTGTCGGTAAGTTCCCTGTCCGCTCTGCTGGGCGTCGGATCACCGCTGGGATGGTTATGCACAAGGATGATATTCACCGCTTTGTCTTTCAATGCTTCTAAAAATATCTCTCTGGGAGAGATCAGAGCCATGTTCACACAGCCGTCCGACAGCTTTTTCTCCCGGATCAACTGTCCTTTGGCATCCAGGCAGAGCAGATACACACATTCTGTATCCTTATGTCGCAGCTTCTCCATGAAATATTCCGCCACCATATCCGCACGGGTAAAACAGATCCCGGTGCTTGCTCTCGCCCGGCTCATACGATTGGATAATTCAGCGATGCATTTTAATTTCACTGCTTTCACTATGCCGATCCCACGGATCTGTGTCAATTCCTCCACGCTTACATCGTGCAGACCCAAAAGTCCTTCCCTGGGATATTTTGCCAGTGCCAGGACCTTTTCTGCCAGCTCCACTGCGGAAGTATCTTTGGTTCCTGTCCGCAGGATGACTGCCAGAAGTTCCGCCTCCGTAAGGTTCTCCGGTCCGAAGTTTAAGAATCTCTCATAAGGCAGCTGTAAATCCGTTACATGTTGTGTTAATTTTGCAGGCATAAGTCTCCTTCTGCCTGCTCCGACGTATGCTGCCTAACGGATAAAACGGTATACCACAAAAGCAATGATCACACCGATCACACTCGCTATGGTAATATTGAACTCCAGCCCAAAGGTAAGAATGATAAAACCAAGATTCAGTTCTACCGGACTGCTGAGTCCGAAATTTTGTCCGTAATTCAGAAAAGTACCGTCGAAATAAGTCCCTATAAATCTGCCGATCACAAATCCGATCAGTACCAGGACGATCAAAACCCAATTAATTCTCTTCAAACTACTTCCTCTTCTTTCTTTCGTGTACACTTTCCGGATCCGATGGGGTGCTCCCCGCGAGCCTCCATCTTCCATACGTCTTTTAATACTATCACAAAAAGCTTCTTCTGTACACAAATTTAGTGGATTTTATTTTGCGCTTTTTCTACAGGATTCGTATTTTCTTTCATGTTCTACATTGCCTGCCTTAGCTGTTCTTCTGTCACAATTCCCTTCTGCAGCAACGCCTGCAGGGATTTCAAAATGCCGAACTTGGCATGCTGCCAGGTCAGTCCACCCTGAAAATATACGGCATAGGGTGGCTTAATGGGACCATCTGCGGACAGTTCAATGGAGGATCCGGATACGAATGCCCCTGCCGCCATGATGACCTGTGCATCATATCCCGGCATATCCCAGGGTTCCGGTGTCACATGGCTGTCTACCGGAGCCGCTGCCTGAATTCCCTGGCAGAAGCCGATGACGCCTTCCGGCTGTCCAAACGTTATCGCCTGGATAATATCATGTCTGCTCTCCGTACCGTTCGGTACTACCGCAAAACCTAATTTTTCATAGACATTAGCTGCAAAGATCGCTCCCTTTAATGCACCCGCCGTCACAGTAGGTGCCAGGAAAAATCCCTGATAAAAATCCTTCAGAATGCCAAGAGATGCTCCTACTTCCTTACCGAGTCCCGGGGATGTCAGACGGTATGCAGCATTTTCCACACACTCTTTTTTACCGGCAATATAACCGCCAATAGGTGCCAGTCCGCCACCGGGGTTTTTGATGAGGGATCCCACGATCATGTCCGCACCCACATCGGAGGGTTCCATCGTCTCCACGAATTCTCCGTAGCAGTTATCCACCATACAGATTACATCCGGCTTGATGCCTTTGATAAATGCGATCAGCTCGCCGATCCGCTGTACGGACAGGGTCGGTCTGGTCTGATATCCCTTGGATCTCTGAATGGTTACCAGATGGGTCTTCTCATTAATGTTTTCACGGATCTTATCATAGTCAAAGCTTCCGTCCGGCAGCAGGTCTACCTGGCGATAGGTTACACCGTATTCTGCCAGAGACCCTTTAGACGGGCGGATGCCGATGACTTCTTCCAAAGTATCATAAGGCTTGCCTACGGGGGACAGCAGCTCGTCTCCGGGTCTTAAGTTGCTAATCAGAGCCAGTGCCAGTGCATGGGTACCACAGGTGATCTGGGGACGCACCAGAGCATCCTCTGTGTGGAACGTTGCCGCATAAACTGCCTCTAAGGTATCTCTTCCCAGGTCGTTATATCCGTAGCCGGTAGTACCCAGCAGGCAGGCTTCACTTACCTGATGCTGTTGCATGGCTTTTACCACCTTTAACTGATTATACTCCGCATTCCGGTCCACCTCGTCAAAACGCTCCCGCAGGCTTTTCTCAATGGCACACCCATAGTCATATACCGTCTTGCTGATCCCCATGGAAAGATACATTTCTTCATTACTGTTATTGCTGTTTTTCATAGATCCCTTTTTCTCCTAATTCCTTTATCATATATTCTAAAATTTTCTCTTCGTCATAGTCAAATTGCTGTTTATCCAGCCAGGTAACTGCGTTCTCCCTACGGAACCAGGTCAGCTGTCTCTTGGCAAAATGCCTGGTGTCCCGCTTCAGAGTATACACCGCTTCCTCCAGGCTGCATTCTCCGTCCAGGTACTCCAGGATCTCTTTATAGCCCAGCCCCTGCATGGATACCATTCCTCTGTGACAGCCCATTTTTTTCAGACTTCTGACTTCCTCCACCAGTCCTTCCGACAGCATTTCATCGATACGGGTTTCGATCCGCGCATACAGATTTTCTCTGTCATCCGTCAGGACAAAATAGCTGAAATTGTATGGGCTCGTGCGCTCTTTTTCCCTTTCATTATGCGCAGAGATGGGTTCTCCGGTCAGTTCATAATATTCCAGTGCACGGATGGTTCTCTTGATATTGTTTGCATGAATGTTCTCTGCTGAAACCGGATCAATTTTTCTGAGCATCTCATGTAGTACTTCCGGTCCCTTTTCTTTCGCAAGCTGTTCCATTTTTTCCCGGTATTCGGTGTTCTCTTCGTTCTCCGTAAAATCAATACCCCGAAGCACCGCCTGAATATAGAACCCGGTGCCTCCCACCAGGATTGGGATATGCCCTCTGTCATAGATCTGTTCCATGCTTTCCAGACACCGTTTCTGAAATACCACCACATTAAATTCTTCCCACGGCTCCAGAATGTCGATCAGATGATGGGGCACTCCCTGCATTTCCTCAGGGCGGATCTTGGCGGATCCGATATCCATATGTTTATATACCTGCATGGAATCGGCTGACAGGATCTCCCCACCTATAGCTTTCGCCAGGGCAATGGACAGTTTCGTCTTACCAACTGCGGTGGGACCGGTCAGTACAACTAACGGTCTTTTTATAGATTGTGTTACCGACATACTTTTTCTTCCTTACACATTATCCATTATTCTGGGTGCAGTTTGCAGCATCGATAGCAATGACTAACATCAGTCCTTCCAGTTCGTCCTTAGGATCAACAAAGTTAATCGTGTAGGTATCTCCCCAATGGAACGGTTCCTTGGAGATATGAATGATACTGCTGCATCCGTTGTATACATCATAATCCCATCCCAGAAAATCTCCTTCCACGCGCCAGCCGTTATAATCAATCTCGTATCTGGGTTTGAAAAAAGAAAACTGTTTGCGGATCTCGCCTTTCACCTGCCCGTTGATTTCGATTTCAAATGCCGGAAGCAGGGTAAACAGCCGCTGCCTGATAACTCCCAGTTCACGATCATTTCTGTCATATATGTGTAACTGGTGTCCCAGGGAGAAAAATTCCGCCTTTACAAAGTATTTTGCATTTTCGTTCTCATCATAGACATCATAAGAATCTGTCCAGGAAAACACTCGTTGTTTGATCAGTAAACGCATTATACGATCCTCTTAAACTTCTTCTCCAGGTCAGTCTCCGTCATAGTAATGATGGTGGGTCTGCCGTGGGGACAATTATAGGGGTTATCCAGTGTCAGAAGTTCATCGATCAGCTGTTCCGCCTCCTGAAGGCTTAATCGGTTGTTACCTTTAACAGCTGCCTTACAGGACATGGATGCGATCTTCTCCTCAATGACCTGGAAGCTGCCGCGGTTGCCGGTCTCCTGGGACAGTTCATCAAGCACCGCTAAAAACAGTTCTCTCTCACTGCATCCATAGAGATCTACCGGGACACTTCGCAGGGCATATTCGTTGCCGCCGAAGGCTTCGATCTCGAATCCGAGCTGTGTAAAAGCATCCTCATAAGTATGAAGAATACTTTCCTCCTGCCCCGTCAGGCTGACAATGATGGGAGGCATCAGGCGCTGGGAGACCACGCTCTTTTCGTGGAACTGTTTCATCAGGCGCTCGTATTTCACCTTCTCATGGGCGGCATGCTGGTCAATGATGAACAGCTTATCCTCGAACTGGATCAGCCAGTAGGTATCGAAGACCTGTCCGATGATACGGTAGCGGCTGCGGTTCTGCACAGATAACAGTTTCTCTTCAAACAGATTCATCTGCTGAACAGCCTTCACCTCAGCGGTCTCCGGGCAGATAACAGGCTCTGATGAAGTCTCATCCCTTGGCTCCAGCGGTGCTGCCTCCACGAAAAAATCGTCCTCTTTCGATTCCGGTGTTGCCGCAGGTGCAATAGATTGTACCTCTGTCTGCTCACTTACCGGTTCCGGTTTACGGAGACTCGTCTGTATACCTGCATGTGTCTCCTGCCAGATCGGCTTCTGTATAAATTCCCTCCGGTCTTTCGGTACCGCCTCATATTTGGCAGCCTCCATGACGCGGTAGCTTTCTTCTCTTTTTTTCTCGAACACCTCCGGCGTGTGTTCCTTCCAGGAAGCTTTTCTGTCTTCCTGCTCCTTTTTCTGAATGGATTTTTCATCCTCTAAGGAAGCATCCGGGATCATTTCCCGGTTCCGCAGGGTTATTGCTATCTTCTCGCTCAGCAGTCTGGCAAATGCCATGCCGTCAGAGAACCGCACATCCATTTTGGAGGGATGTACGTTCACATCCACGGTCTCCGTATCCATCGTAATATGCAGCACGCACAACGGAAATTTATGCTGCATCAGATACTGCTTATAACCTTCTTCAATGGCTTTGGCAATCACACCGCTGCGGATAAAACGACCGTTGATAAAATAGATCTCAAAATTGCGGTTGGAACGCACCAGTACCGGTTTGCCCAGATATCCTTCGACTTTGATGCCGTTCTCTTCGATCTGGATAGGCACCAGCTCTGCGGCAATCTCTCTGCCGTAGATCCGGTAGATGACTTCCCGCAGGTCACCGTTTCCGGAGGTATGGAATCTGGTCTGATTTCCCAGTACGAATTTGAAAGAGATATCCGGTCTGGACAGTGCCAGATGTTCCATCAGATCCGTGATATAACTCCCCTCCGTAGCAGGCTGTTTTAAAAATTTCCGGCGTACCGGCGTGTTGAAGAACAGATTCCTCATGAGGAATGTGGTACCGTCCGGCGCGCCGATCTCATCGATGGACTGTTCCTTTGCCCCCTCTAACACCATGCGGGTTCCGGTGAGGTTCTCTTTTCTCTTGGTGATGATCTCCACACGGGATACCGCAGCGATACTGGATAGAGCCTCACCGCGGAAGCCAAGGCTTGCAATATGGTTCAAGTCATCCGCATCTTCGATTTTGCTCGTGGCATGACGCAGAAACGCCGTGGGAAGCTGTTCCCGTTCAATGCCGCAGCCGTTATCCGTCACACGGATGAACTCAATACCGCCTTCTTTTGCCTCTACCGTAATCGCCGTGGAACCGGCATCTATGGCATTTTCCACCAGCTCCTTCACCACGCTGGCAGGTCGTTCTACCACCTCACCGGCAGCGATCCTGTCGATCGTCCGGGAGTCCAGTACATGTATTCCCATATATCTACCTATGCCTTTCCCTTATATCTAACCGTTCCAGCGGTTCTTCAGCTTATTCTGTAACCGGTACAGAGTGTTCAGTGCATCTAATGGGGTCAGCGTCGTCACCTCGATCTCCATCAGTTCCTTCAGAATATCCTCATCCGTCACAGTGTCGAACAGAGACATCTGTGCCAGATCCACCTCATCGTATTTGGGTTGTTTTTTTGCCTTACCATCGTTTTTATTATCGATAGCAATGCTCTGCACCTTTTCCGTAATATCATTGTCCGACAGTTGTTCCACGATCTCCTTGGCACGGTCGATGACCATGTCCGGCACACCTGCCAGCTTCGCTACCTGGATGCCGTAGCTCTTGTCCGCACCTCCTTTTACGATCTTACGCAAGAACACGATATCGTCGCCACATTCTTTCACAGCAATGCAATAGTTGTTCACATTGTTCATTTTGCCTTCCAGCTCGGTCAGCTCATGGTAATGGGTAGCGAACAGTGTCTTGGCTCCTAAAAGCTTGCGGTTGCTGATATGTTCGATCACTGCCCAGGCAATGCTCAATCCGTCAAAAGTGGAAGTACCTCTTCCGATCTCGTCTAAGATCAGAAGGCTCTTGGATGTGGCATTTCGTAAGATATTCGCCACTTCATTCATCTCCACCATAAAAGTGGACTGACCGCTGGCCAGATCATCCGAAGCTCCCACGCGGGTAAAGATCCGGTCTACAATACCGATATTAGCGGTTCTGGCCGGCACGAAGCACCCGATCTGCGCCATCAGTACGATCAGTGCCGTCTGACGCATGTAAGTGGACTTACCCGCCATATTAGGGCCGGTAATGACACTGATACAGTGGCTTCCATTATCCAGATAAGTGTCATTGGCAATAAACATATCATTGGTGATCATCTGTTCCACCACAGGGTGTCTTCCGTCCTTGATGTCAATAACACCCTTTTCATTTAACTTCGGACGTACATAATGATTTCGTTCCGAAACCAACGACAAAGACGCATACACATCCAGCTTTGCGATCGCTTTCGCGGTGTTCTGGATGCGGACCAGTTCCTGTGCAATGGTATCCCGGATTCTGCAGAAGACATCGTATTCCAGTGTCTGTAACTTGTCCTCCGCATTTAAAATAGTGTCTTCCAGTTCCTTTAACCGCGGTGTGGTATATCGTTCCGCATTTGCCAGGGTCTGCTTGCGGATATAGTCCTCCGGCACCAGATCCTTATAAGAATTGGTCACCTCGAAATAATAACCGAAGACCTTGTTATATTTGATCTTCAGATTCTTGATTCCGGTACGTTCTCTGTCTTCTTCCTCCAGCCACTGTTTTCCGTCATGTTTGGCGCTTCGCAGTCTGTCTATGGTCTCATCGAACTGATCCTTGATCATCCCGCCTTCCCGGATGGACAGGGGCGGTTCGTCAATGATCGCTTCATCGATCAGCTGATAAATATCCTCCAGGCCGTCAATCTGCTCCCGAATTTCCGTCAGTTCTTCTTTTTCAAAGGCAGACAGCACCGTCTTAATCGGCGGCAGCATCTGCAAGGAATTCCGAAATGCGATCAGATCTCTGGGATTTGCCGTCTTATAAGTCACCTTACTGAGCAGTCGTTCCAGATCGTAGATGGGATTTAAGTATTCCCGGATCTCATCCCTGGAGATGGAATCCTGATTCAGCTCCTGAATGGCATCCAGACGCTTCTCCATCTCATCCTTTTCGATCAACGGCTGTTCGATGTAATTGCGCAGAAGTCTGGCGCCCATGGCGGTCTTCGTCTTATCTAACACCCACAGAAGAGAGCCTCTCTTCTGCTTCTCTCTGAGAGTCTCCGTCAGTTCGAGATTTCTTCTGGTGGAACTATCCAGCAGCATATATTTGCTGGTAAGATAGGGATAAATATGGGTAAAATGCTCCAGATCTGTCTTCTGGGTATCATACAGATACTGTAACAGTGCTCCCGCCGCTAAAAGTCCCGTAGGGAATTCTTCGACACCAAGTCCGATCAGCGTATTTACCTTAAAATGTTTCATCAGGATCCGTCTGCAGCCGTCATCATCGAACATATGGGATTCCAACGCATTGACGGAGATATGTAAGCGGGACTTTAAATCATTCACATCAAAGCCACTGACTAAAAAAGCCTCGTTGCAGATGATCTCTGAAGGTTCGTACTTCATCAGTTCATCATTTAATTTTTTCAGATCTTCGACTTCAGTCACATAATAATCACCGGTAGTTACATCTGCCGCCGAGATACCGATGCCATCCGGAGTATAGGCAATGCTCAGCAGATAATTATTTTTGCCGGCTTCCAGAGATTGTACGTTTAAGTTGGTACCGGGAGTCACCACACGGATCACTTCCCTCTTCACCAATCCCTTGGCAAGCTTCGGATCCTCCACCTGTTCGCAGATAGCCACTTTATAACCGCGGCTTACCAGCTTGGACAGATAGCCTTCCACGGCATGATAAGGAATGCCGCACATGGGCGCACGTTCCTCCAGGCCACAGCTTTTTCCCGTCAGTGTGATCTCCAGTTCCTTGGAAGCCACCAGCGCATCGTCGAAAAACATTTCATAGAAATCTCCCAGACGATAAAAAAGGATACAGTCCTTATACTGCTCCTTGGTCTCCATATATTTTTGCATCATTGGTGTCAATTCAGCCATGATCTTCTCCTGTTCTGTAAAAGGATCCACGACAAAGCGGACACGCAAAAGCTTGCGTATCCGCATCTATCTTAGCACAAAATATTGAGGTTGTAAATTAAAGAACCCATATGAAAAATGATAGTTTTTCACACTTACTGCAGCTTTGCTGCGCGTTCCAGTGCATCATCAATATGGGCACAGACATTTTCTCTGCCCACCTTATCTAAGAAGCCGCTCTTCTCCATGACATGCATGGGCTGTTCCCCTACATGGGACAGAATGATCTGGATGTTTTTCTTCTTACAGTCTGCATATAACTGCTCCAGATTATGCATGGCCGTGGCGTCGATGGCGCTCACGCTGCGCATACGCAGTACCAGGCAGTTCATCTTCTCATCTAATGTGATCTTCAGGATCTTGTCCGCTGCACCGAAGAATAAGGGACCGCTCACTTCATATACCATGGTATTGTGAGGTACGACTCTTAAGGACACGCTGTCCGCATCATCCTCATCATCCACATATTTCCAGCCTTCCACTTCCGTCACATCACTCATACGCTTCATGAAAAGAATGGCTGCCAGTAAAATACCTACCTCTATCGCTACTACCAGATCAAATACGACAGTCAGTACAAATGTGGTCACCAGAACGATAATGTCACTCTTGGGTGCGGTCTTGCACAGACCTATGAATTTACGCCAGTCGCACATATTGTAAGCCACCATGAACAGAATGGCTGCAATGGTGGGCATGGGGATCAGTGCCGCATAAGGCATCAGTACTACCAGGATCAACAAAAGTGTCACGGAATGCACCATACCGGCAATGGGGGTACGTCCGCCGTTTTTCACATTGGCAGCAGTTCTCGCAATGGCTCCGGTGGCGGGGATCCCACCGAACAATGCGGAAGTAATGTTGCCGGCGCCCTGGGCGATCAGTTCCATATTGGAACGATGTCTGCTGTTCACCATACTGTCCGCTACCACGCAGGAAAGCAGAGACTCAATCGCCGCCAGAACTGCAATCGTAAACGCATCCGACAGGGAACCCTGAATCACATCGTAGCTAAACACCGGCAGACGGAACGCCGGAAGCTTGTTGCTGACCGTGTAAAGGTCTCCAATCGTATTCACATGCAGCGGCAGGAATTTTACCATTAAAATACCTGCAATAACCGCTACCAGCGATCCCGGAATTTTTTCCGTGATCATCGGCATCACGATCAGAATCGCCAGACACACCACGCCGACGATAATCGCGTGCAGGTTGACACTTCCGAATCCAGCTGCGAACGCTTTCAGCTTCTGCATCGTCTCGATCGTCTCCATGCCTGCCGGATAGGTTACGCCAAAGAAATCCTTCAACTGACCGATGACGATCGTCACCGCGATACCGGAGGTAAAGCCGGTCGTGATTGTAAACGGAATAAACTTAATCAGTGAACCAAAATGGCAGAATCCCATGATAATCAGGATGATACCT
>OKRS01002003.1_pt1 | contig 12391 bp, 7 predicted proteins | sample 1601191 | NCBI WGS metagenome assembly OKRS01 (sample SAMEA3541509, study PRJEB24748) | human gut metagenome | biome: human gut; feature: human-associated habitat; material: faeces | place: China | collected 2012
TAAGAGCGATAAAATCGACTGCTTTGCTACTACGATGGGTACGAACCCATCCCTTGACATTCACGATTGAGCCGTAGGCTGTACTCTTGAGCAAGTCTACAACTTTAGTTCTTTTTACTTTTTCCATTGTTTATTACTCTGTTTTATTCAAAAGCACCCATGCGGAGCATGTCTACCTCCTTCTCAGTAAGGAAGCGCCAGTCACCGCGACGGAGATTTTTCTTAGTCAAACCTGCGAACTGTACACGGTCGAGCTTGGTAACACGATAGCCGAGGCTCTCGAAGATACGGCGCACGATACGGTTCTTGCCACTATGAATCTCGATGCCAACCTGTGCCTTGTCGCGATCATCAGCATACTCTACAGCATCTGCCTTGATCTCACCATCTTCCAAGGTGATACCCTCACGGATCTGATCCATATCGTGAGCTGTCAGGTTCTTATCGAGGTGAACGTGATAAACCTTCTTCTTCAGGAACTTAGGGTGAGTAAGCTTAGAAGCCAGGTCACCATCGTTGGTCAAGAGAAGTACACCTGTTGTATTACGGTCGAGACGGCCTACAGGATAAATACGCTCAGGACAAACATCCTTTACGAGGTCCATCACAGTCTTGCGCTGCTGAGGATCATCGCTGGTTGTAACATAATCCTTTGGCTTGTTGAGCAATACGTATACCTTCTTCTCCAAAGTTACAGGAGCGTCGTGGAACTTCACCTCATCGGTACGAAGGATCTTGGTACCCAACTCGGTAACTACCTCACCATTGACAGTTACCAGACCAGCCTGGATGAACTCATCAGCCTCACGGCGAGAGCATACGCCAGCATTGGCGAGGAACTTGTTCAAGCGCAATGGCTCTGTTGGGTCGATGTTCTCCTCCTTATATTCGATACGCTTCTTCATGCTATACTTAGCATTTGGATCGTAACCAGGAGTGTGCTGACGGAAACCGCCACCACGGTTGTTGCCATAGCCACCACCCTGTGGACGGCCATAACCGCCACGGTTGTTGCCATAACCACCCTGCTGAGGACGAGCATAGCCGCCACCACGGTTGTTGCCATAGCCGCCACCCTGTGGACGACCATAACCACCACGGTTGTTGCCATAACCACCCTGCTGAGAACGAGACTGGTAGCCGCCCTGCTGGCGTGGCTGGTAGCCACCCTGCTGACGAGGCTGATAACCACCCTGCTCATCATTATTGTTGTAACGAGGACGATAGCCACCCTGCTGAGGACGAGACTGATAGCCTCCCTGCTGACGTGGCTGGTAGCCACCACGGTTGCTGTTACCATAACCACCACGGCTCTGATAGCTGCTGCGCTGTGGACGCTCGCTGCCTGTACTCTGCAAGCCAGCACCAAAACCTTCAGGACGGAAACCGCCTTCGCTGTTACTGCTACTTCTGTCGCTGCTGTATGCGCGATGTGAATTGATACGAGGACGCTGTGTGCGACCTACTGGTCGATAACTCTTCTGATAACCACCTGCTGGGTTGTAGCCCTCACGGGTTCTCTCATTCTCAGAAGACTGATCTTGAGGTTTGTTTTCAAATTCTGAATCCATTTTCTTAAAATACTTAATAGCCTCACGGCTGGGTTAATAAATCTAATTTTTACGTTTATATATGTACTAAAACTACAAAATTCCTTTGTGTATATTAGATACCTGTATAATTGCTTGGTGTGATTGCCATCAGTTCTGCCTTAACACTATCACTCACATTCAATCCCTGGATAAACTCATGAATAGTTTCCTCAGTCATGTGCTGGTTGGTACGTGTCAACGCCTTCAATGCCTCGTAAGGATGTGGATATGCCTCACGGCGAAGGATAGTCTGGATAGCCTCAGCTACAACTGCCCATGTATTATTCAAATCTTCCTGCAGTTTCTCCTCGTGAAGAATCAGTTTACGCAAGCCCTTCAATGTACTCTGGATAGCAATGACGCTATGACCGAGAGGCACACCGATGTTACGGAGTACGGTACTGTCAGTAAGGTCGCGCTGCAAGCGGCTAACCGGAAGTTTCTGTGCCAGGAACTGAAGAATGGCATTGGCTATGCCCAGGTTACCTTCACTGTTCTCATAATCGATAGGGTTCACCTTGTGAGGCATCGCACTTGAGCCTACCTCACCAGCCTTGATCTTCTGCTTGAAGTAATCCATAGAGATATACATCCAGAAGTCACGGTCTAAGTCGATGATAATGGTGTTGATACGACGGATGGCGTCAAAGATAGCGCCAAGGTAGTCATAGTTACTGATCTGTGTGGTATACTGCTCGCGTTCCAAACCGAGTTTTTCACTGACAAACCTGTTACCGAATGCTTTCCAGTCATACTGTGGATAAGCTACATGGTGAGCATTGTAGTTACCGGTAGCACCACCGAACTTAGCTGTAATCTTGCAAGCCTTGAGCGAATTAAGCTGCTCGGTAAGACGGTAAACATAAACCATGATTTCCTTGCCCAGGCGGGTAGGTGAAGCAGGCTGTCCGTGAGTCTTAGCCAGCATAGGCACATCCTTCCACTCATCAGCATAAGTCTGAAGCTGTGCTATCAGTTCTTCTACCTGTGGATTGAAGCACTCTTCCAAAGCCTCCTTTACAGAGAGAGGCACACTTGTGTTGTTGATATCCTGAGATGTCAAACCGAAATGGATAAACTCCTTGTAAGCATCCAGGCCACCGATCTTATCAAATTCTTCCTTGATAAAATACTCTACAGCCTTTACATCGTGATTGGTAATCTTCTCGATGTCTTTTACACGCTGTGCTTCATTCTCGTCAAAATTACGATAAATGTCACGCAGACGTTCGAACAGCGACTTGTCGAAAGAAGCAAGCTGTGGCAAAGGTAACTCGCATAGAGTAATGAAGTATTCAATCTCTACGCGTACACGATAACGAATGAGAGCATACTCTGAGAAGTAGTTAGCGAGTTGCTCTGTTTTTCCCCTATAACGACCATCAATTGGTGATATGGCAGTCAATAAATCTAAATTCATAACAATACGTATTATATATAGGGTGCAAAATTAATGAATTATCGTGAGAAAACAGAGAAAATAGTGATAAAATAATTTAAAAGCATAAAAAAAAGGTCTCTCAACATTTGTTGAAAGACCTTCACCATTGTGGGCGTTGACGGATTCGAACCGCCGACCCTCTGCTTGTAAGGCAGATGCTCTAAACCAGCTGAGCTAAACGCCCTTTTAAAAAAGTCCCTGCAACCACAAAAGTGAATCACAGGGAACACCCCCGTGGGCGCTGACGGATTCGAACCGCCGACCCTCTGCTTGTAAGGCAGATGCTCTAAACCAGCTGAGCTAAGCGCCCTTACTTTTCGTAAGCGGTTGCAAAGGTACGACTATTTTTTGGTTCCACCAAATTTTTCAGCAACTTTTTTCGTTTTTTCTTCAAAAAAGTGCATTTTCTAGTGTTCTTCCTCAATTTTCAGGGTAAAAACGGTCAGTTTTTGCATTTCATTTGCCAAAAACAGCCAACCAAGAGAAAGTACTTACGATGGGACTGCCAAACCTCTTTCAACCCCAAAAGGTACTTATTGAGAAAGAAAAGTTCTTTTTAAGAAATTCAAAGAAGCAAAAAAGGCATTCTTCACGAGGAAGAATGCCCTATTCTATTTTTATACCTTATATTATATATACTGTATAATTACTCACCAACCTGAACAGTTGCACGACGGTTGTAAGAAGCAGGAGTCAAATCCTTAACACCACCATTAGCCTTTACAATGATGTTCTCCTTAGCAACGCCCAACTTAACGAGCTCGTTAGCTACCTTCTCAGCACGAGCCTTAGAAATCTTCTGGTTGATAGCTGCAGAACCTGTAGCGCTGTCAGCATAACCGTTAACTACCAACTTAGCGTTGTTGTCCTTAGCATACTGAGCGAGAGCCTGTACGTTTACGAGATCCTTCTTAGAAGCAACCTTAGACTTGCCGATGTTGAAGAATACAGAAACTGGAGTAGCAACATACTCCTTAACTGCCTTTTCCTCTACAGGCTTCTGGTTGTTCAAGAGATTCTTCAAACGGTCGTTCTCTGCATTAGCATCGTTCAACTTAGCATTGAGAGCGTCGAGTTCTGACTGATGAAGAGCGTTGATAGCGTCAACATCTGGAACCTTGTTCCAAGTAGCCTTACCCAAGTTGTATGTAACACCGACCTCAACATTCAAAGAACGGTCGTGTCTTGCAATCACCTTGTCGATTGAGTGAGATGTGCTAGGCTTAGCACCTGCCAATACACCTGCGTAACCATCATAGTCGTTAGCACCTACTGTATAGTTTACATCGAGGTTGACAGCCCACTTGTTATTGATCTTGAACTCGTTCAAGATACCAACACCAGCAACAGGAGCATAGCAGCCAGCGCTCATGTTACGGTTAATACCAACACCTGCGTAAGGGATGCAATCCCAAAGACGAGCCTCGTTGTAACCGCACAACATATTGCTAACATTGAACAAAACCTGCTCATTCAAAGTCCAATACTTATTTGCATTTGTTGACTTATCCTCTGAAACAACAGTGCGGCCCCATGCACCATTGAACTTAGTACGGAGACCGAGACCTGGTGTGAACCACTTACCTACAGCAACAGAGAAACCGAGATTGTTTCTGAAACCCTTGAGTGGACTCTTAGAGAAACCATTGCCCTCTTCCTGGTTGCCCCAGAATGCAGAACCAGCAACATTTGCCTGAACAAACCAATTGCTCCAGAAAGAATTTGTTGCAACGCTATACTTCTCAGTAGTTGCTGCATCCTGAGCCATACTGCCCATTGTTACGCTAGCCAATGCTAGCACTGCTAATAACTTTTTCATAACTTTATAATTTAAAAATCAATTTATATATATATATACCTTCTGAATGACGGAGCAAAGATAATACTATTTTTTGAAATAACCTTCATTTTCTAAAAAAAAGTAGCATTTTTCGTTAACTTTTTTAAGAAAAACGGGATTTTTCCCTGCTTTTAACCTAAAAGATGCTCAATTTCCTGCTGACGGAGGATACAAAGTACCGACTTTCCGTCGGGCGTATAATTGACATTCTGGCAGGCAAAAAGATCATTCACCAGCCCCTCCATCTCTTCATTACTCAATATCTGCCCCTGAGGTATTGCAGCCTGGCGAGCCAGACTCAAAGCCAAAGTCTGATTGATTTCATCAATGGCTGATACGCCCTTTTCTACTGCAGAAGAAACCATGTCCTGTACCAGTTTAAGAGGATTCAATCCTTCAAGTCCGCCAGGAACTGAATTAACGGCATAGCTTCCGCCTCCAAGATCTTCCAGTTCAAAGCCCATCGATTCCATTTCAGGCAGGATCTTTTCAAAGATTACCTTCTCAGACATCGGGAACTGCACAACCTCAGGAAAGAGGACTTTCTGTGAATGAAAGGTCCGGTCAGCCAACTGGCGCAAATACTGTTCGAACAAGACACGCACATGGGCACGATGCTGGTCGATAATCATCAATCCCGATTTTACCGCAGTCATGATATACTTACCTTTATACTGATAATGGGCTGGCGATTTCTCTGCAATGATACTGTCTGGCGTATTATCCTGACTAGAATCATCAGAAAACACCATGGTCTGTTCCATCCCCTGCACATCATCCTGATCTTTGAGTCCTTCATAAAGCTGTTCCCATTTATCATCCACCTGAGGCTTTGACGTAGGAACAGAGAAGCCTGCTCCCATAGGAACTGCTCCCGTGGAAGAGGAAGACTTGAACGGATTATAACCAGGATTCAAACTGATCTTCGGTGCAGCAGCAGTGCTCATCTCTGGATTATAAACAGGGATGTCCGGTTTATCCTCGGTATCGAAATCAATGGTAGGTACATCATTGAACATACCGATGGACTCCTTGACCGAAGCCGAGAGGATTTGCCAGATAGCCTGCTCATTCTCGAATTTGATTTCAGTCTTCGTAGGATGTATATTCACATCAATATCCTTCGGATCTACATCAAAATACAGAAAGTAAGGCACCTGTTCACCCTGAGGAACCAGACGGTCATAAGCAGCCATCACAGCCTTATTGAAATAAGGATGTTTCATGTATCTCCCGTTGACAAAGAAGAACTGATGCACACCTTTCTTTCTGGCAGATTCCGGTTTGCCCACAAATCCAGACACCTTACACATAGTGGTTTCTACATTTACCGGCAGGAGTTCCTGATTGAAACGCTTGCCGAAGACATCGAGAATGCGCTGACGCAAATTAGCGGCACGCAAATTGAATACTTCGGTACCATTGCTATGTAAAGTAAAGGTGATTTGAGGATTTACCAATGCAATCCGCTCGAAAGCCGTCAGAATATTGTTCAGCTCTGTAGAATTGGACTTCAGGAACTTCCTTCGCGCGGGTACATTATAAAAGATATTGCTGACAGAGAAGATACTTCCCACAGCACAGGAGCATGGCTCCTGTTTCTCATATCGGGAACCAGAAATCTGTATCAGGGTTCCTATCTCGTCGGTAGCCTGTCGTGACTTCAGTTCTACCTGAGCCACAGCAGCTATTGACGCCAAAGCTTCACCACGGAAGCCCATGGTGCGAAGTGCAAACAAATCATCAGCCTTGCGGATTTTGGAAGTAGAATGACGTTCGAAAGCCAAACGAGCATCTGTTTCAGACATACCTTTTCCATCATCTATCACCTGGATGTTGGTACGGCCAGCATCGGTAACTGTGACATGGATATTCCTGGCACCCGCATCGACTGCATTTTCGACCAGCTCCTTGATAACTGAAGCCGGACGCTGTATAACCTCACCTGCTGCTATCTGATTGGCAACAGAATCGGGTAAAAGTTGAATAATATCACTCATCTCTAAATATTAATCATATAAGAAAATGATGCTTCATTATAATCAGTCAGTCAGTTTCTGAAGTGGAGCTTCATGACGCTTAATGTTCTTGAGTTCGGAGCCCTTGGATTTACCACGCCATACAAAGATATCATTCTTATCTTTAGGACGCAAGTCCTCGAACCAGGCAAAATTGTTAAGTTTATATTTTGCCGGCGGAATCTGCGTCATAGGATACATGGTAGATGTAAACTTATTGGTCCAGATTTTCTCCATCTTCCTGCCCGGTCCCATATACATGCGCATGGTATCGGTCTCCAGATAATTCAAGCCAATGAGCGAACTGTCCTTATCATCCGTCATATAATAGATGGTCTGCACATTACCGATAGACTCTCCTTGTTTAATCTCACCTTTTTCAAAGTAAGATTTCATCTCAGAAGAACTGATCTGATTGAAATGAACACTATCCGGCATCTGCTCTACAGACAGCGCCTGTCCGATGACATGGGCAAAACGAACGGTAGAGTCGTTCATGAAGACCAGAATCTTCTCGCCCAGCAACTGACGGTTTCCATTCCAGACGATAGGATCCTTATACATGGTCATGCAGGAATCCTGAGAATTGAAAACCAGGGAATCGCAGATGGCCTGCATATCCAGGCGATAGGCACGGACCTTAGGATAAGCATGCACCTTACGGTATACCGAATCGGTATTGATATGGAAGGTATTGATACGCATGGTATCAGAATGAACCCAAAGGGTATCTTTCTGCGAATAGTCGATCGCTACAGGATTGCGGGTGGCAAAGCCATTACCGTTTTTTTCGTTGTAACGCAGATAATTGCAAGTAAGGGAATTCTTGCTCTTCTTATCTACATAAACCACATTGCCATATCCGGTACTCTCTCCATCCTTTACATAATAGAGCGTATCACCCGTAAGTGTCTTGTCTTTATCTATAACCGTAGAACGGCCGTAAAGCTGTGCTCTATCGGTCTTGGTATCATAATATCCGTCTTCTGTCTTGACAACACTTGCGCCAGAAACGATCTTAGAAGGTCCTACCATGTGAGCCTTTGACTTACGGACATCGTAATACAAGGTATCGGTGGTAACAACATCCTTGCCGCTGCGCAACTTGACATTATAGACAAACTTAGCCTCACGCGTTTCGGTATGATACTCACCCCAATCGGCAACCAGCTTATCCTTACCATCAATCAGCGTTCCGCCGTCAAAGAAGTTTGCCATATTATACAAGCGGTCGAAATCCAAGCTATCAGTACGCAAAGTCTGCCGACGATGATGTAAGACCACATTCTTGCGTGCTCTCATCATCTGCATCTGCCCATCATACTCTGCTCTATCACAAGTGAGTGACAAGGTGTCTCCCTGTCGGTAATGAACATGTCCGAAAGCTTTCACAGAATTAGAAGCCTGATAGAAATACGCGCTGTCACAGGTAAGATGACTGCCCTGATGCAAGAAAGAGACCTTACCTTTCAATATTTGGGCATCAGGATTATTACCGAACATATCATAGTACAATTCATCTGCATGCAAAAGATATACGCGGTCACCATGAGGGCGTTTTCTGGCATGCTTCTTTGGAGCCTGCATGGCTTGCATCAGACAAAACCCAAACAGGCATAGAACCATAACCGATATGATTCTATGCCCTCTGATATGATTATTTAATCTTTTATTTATCATTTAATCCAACCTTGATATTCAAACTTACAATCCTTATAGCGATCGTTCATACGAACATAAGTCTGCTTGATTTTATTGACTACCCAATCGTGCAAGGTCTGGGCACGCTCCTTAGCCAACACTACATCCTTCATCACCTGAAAATCTTCGGTAATAGTAGCTCTATGTCCGTCAACACGGCTTACCAGTTTTACCAAAGCACAAGTGGTTTTACCCTTGGAATTCACCATCGTGAAAGGTGCAGAAACCTCACCTACCTTCATTGTATCTACCATACGGGCAACCTCGGTAGGCAGATCCTTCATCTGGAAGCGGGAAGTTCTTGACTGGTCAGGAGTAACATTGGCCATCAAACCCTTGTTGTTGCGGGTATCCTTATCATCAGACAATGCTTCAACAGCCTGCTCAAAGGTAAACTTAGCGGCACGGATATCATTACCGATAGAATCCAGACGGCCGATAGACTTATCAATAGCATCTTGAGAAACCTGAGGCTTGAGCAGGATATGGCGACACTTAATCTTATCACCACGCTTATCAATCAACTGGATGATATGATAACCAAACTCAGACTCAACAATCTTTGAGATTTTCTTAGGATCGGTAAGATTGAATGCTACATTTGCAAACGCAGGATCCAACATACCTCTACCGATATAATCCATCTCGCCACCCATACGGGCTGAACCCGGATCCTCAGAATAAAGACGAGCCAAAGTAGCAAAAGAAGTCTCACCCTTATTCACACGGTCAGTAAACTCACGCAACTGATTTTTCACACGGTTAATCTCCTCAAGAGGAATACGTGGCTGCATGGTAAGAATCTCAACCTCTACCTCTGTAGGAACAAAAGGGATACTGTCGGCAGGTAAATCCTTAAAGTATTTACGTACCTGAGCTGGAGACACCTTGATATCCTTCACCAGTTCCTGCTTCATCTTCTGAATCAGCTGTTGGTTTTTGAAATCATCATGCATCTGCTGGCGCATCTGGGTGATACTTTGCTTGCGATACTCCTCCAGTTTTTCACGAGAACCGATCATGGAAACCCAACTGTTGATCTGTTCGTCGATACCATTCATGACTTCTGACTCAGATACTTCGATACTATCGATAGCTGCCTGATGGAGAAACAGTTTCTGAACGGCAATCTGCTCAGGAATAGAACAGTCTGGGTCACCAGTATATTTAATACCTTCAGCCTCAGCCTGCAAACGGGTTACCTCGACGTCTGACTTCAGGATAGCCTCATCGCCGACAACCCAAATTACTTCATCAACCACACTACCCTCATTGATTTTCTGAGAATCGGTAGCAGCTTGTTGCTTGATATTTGCAGAATCAGCCTCATGAGCCAAAGCACTACGGCTTGCTCTTGTTGCACTAGCACTTATTCCTACTATCATCAGCAGGGCTATAAATGCCATTGTCATTTTATATCCAGTATTCATGTATTGTTTCTATAATATATTAATGTATATTGAGAGTGGTCAACATGCTATGGAAAACCACCACTTTATATTTCTTCTTCAATTGTGCGACCCATTGTTTCTCTAACGAGTCTTGATAGTCAGCAAGTACCACATCCGGGTATTCGCCATTCCGGGGCAGATTAACCTTCATCTTCTTCAGGCGCTTCATTTCCCATTTGTATTTTTTCTTATTCTTGGCATAGAAGGCAGCCAGACCTTTTTTATCAGCAGCAGCCTTATCCCAAATATTACGCTGGCAGATTTCATTCAGCAAAAGGTTTTCTACTTCCTCCTGCTGCTGGTAGGTTCCCCGCCAATTTTCTACCTTAGCATCAGCAACATATTTTTTCGGATTACCATCATCATGTTTATCCAGCAACTTGACGATATGATAACCAAACTCAGACATAAACGGTCTACTAATCTCACCCTTTCGCAGAGAGAAAGCTACTTTTTCAAAAGCCTGCACAGTCTGACCTTTTGTAAACCATGCCAAAGTCCCCCCATTGACCGCAGACCCTTTATCATCAGAACACTTTTTTGCCAGGTCTGCAAAATCTGCACCTTTGCAAAGAGCCTGATAAATAGAATCGATTCTTCTTTCCACTACCTCCTGTTCCTGGTAAGATGCTTTCTGTCCCAATCTCAAGAGGATATGTGCAACATGAACACTGCCTTTATCGAGCATCAACTCGCATGACTCGACATCATCATATCGTTTCAACACACGCCTGATATTAGGCAAAGTATCGAGATGAGCATCCTTAGCAGCTTGCACTTTCAGCTTATAATCAACAAAGCCATCGGTAAACACCTTGATACTTTTAGAATCAACCGTATTTCCCAAATGATTTTTCTGATAAAAGTACTCAAATTCCGACTTCTTGACAGATTGACCATCAATAATCATAACAATTGGGTCGGTATGAGCAAAAGCAATGCTCCCCGAAAGGAGCATTGCCGCTATAAGTGCATAAAACTTCATATTTCCTAATTATATTATTCAGGACGGCTATAGTTAGGAGCCTCACTAGTGATAGTGATATCATGTGGATGACTCTCCAACACACCTGCATTTGTGATACGAGCGAACTTGGCATTGTGCAAGTTCTCGATGGTAGCAGCACCGCAATAGCCCATACCAGAACGCAAACCACCAATCAGCTGATAGATGACCTCCTGGACAGTTCCCTTGTAAGGCACACGACCAGCGATACCCTCTGGAACCAATTTCTTGGCATCCTTGGTATCACCCTGGAAGTAACGGTCCTTAGAACCATTCTTCTGTTCCATAGCCTCCAAAGAACCCATGCCACGATAGCTCTTAAACTTACGGCCATTGAAGATAATGGTATCACCAGGACTCTCCTCGGTACCAGCAACCAAAGAACCGATCATGACGCAGCTACCGCCGGCAGCCAAAGCCTTCACAACATCACCTGAGTAACGAAGACCGCCATCAGCTATCAAAGGCACACCAGTACCCTTAAGAGCAGAATATACATCATAAACAGCACTCAACTGTGGAACACCCACACCGGCAACCACACGAGTAGTACAGATAGAACCAGGACCGATACCTACCTTAACGCCATCAGCACCATTCTCTACCAAATACTTGGCAGCCTCACCAGTAGCCACATTACCTACTACAACATCTACCTGTGGGAAGGCAGCCTTAACTTGCTTGAGCTTCTCAACTACACCCTTAGAGTGACCATGAGCAGTATCGATAACGATAGCATCAGCACCAGCCTCAACCAAAGCCTTGGCACGATCCAATGTATCTACAGTAACACCCACACCGGCAGCCACACGAAGACGTCCCTTGGCATCCTTGCAAGCCATAGGTTTGTCCTTAGCCTTTGTGATGTCCTTGTAAGTAATCAAACCTACCAGGTGATTCTCGTTGTCAACTACAGGGAGTTTTTCAATCTTATTCTCCTGCAGGATGGCAGCAGCAGCAACCAAGTCGGTCTGGATGTGAGTGGTAACCAAATTCTCGCTAGTCATTACCTCATCAATCTTCTTGTCCATGTGGCGCTCAAAACGAAGATCACGGTTGGTAACAATACCTACAAGATGATTTTCATCATCTACCACAGGAATACCACCGATATGATAATCATGCATCATATCAAGAGCATCCTTCACTGTACTGCCACGACGGATGGTGACAGGGTCATAAATCATACCATTCTCAGCACGCTTCACAATAGCAACCTGACGAGCTTGCTCCTCAATGGTCATGTTCTTGTGAATTACACCGATACCACCTTCACGAGCGATAGCTATCGCCATTGAAGCCTCGGTAACGGTGTCCATCGCTGCTGTAACGAATGGAACGT
>OKRS01002006.1_pt1 | contig 12376 bp, 15 predicted proteins | sample 1601191 | NCBI WGS metagenome assembly OKRS01 (sample SAMEA3541509, study PRJEB24748) | human gut metagenome | biome: human gut; feature: human-associated habitat; material: faeces | place: China | collected 2012
TCCTTCAAAAAAGATACACCGAAAATTGAGGTGACAATGGAGCATGATGAAGAGAGCAATTACACACCAGAAGAAAAGGCTACCTATCAGAAGATTAAAGATTATGTGAAGGACAAGTATGATGTGAATGTGCATACTTCTCATATTGCACAGGTGAAGCGGATGTGTGGACTGGATATGGGCGAGAACTATAATAAGTCCAAGAAAGAGAATCCAGAGGTGAAGAAGTGTCCGCAGGAGAAGGTGGAGTATATTAAGGATGTGTTGAGGCACTTCGAGCTGATTTGGTAACTGTATATTAGTATGCCACGGCAGTATTTTCCGAAAACGCTGAAACCCTTGAATTTATCGTATGTTTTGGACTCTGAGGGAGCAATTTATTAAGAATTTACTAAGAACAAAAAATTAGTAAGAAATCCCTAGCACGAATTTAGAAATGAATATGAAACTTAGGACTTTATTAGTTGTGCAAAACAATTAGTAAAGTCCTTTTTATTTTCAAAAAAGGAGGTTCAAAACATGAACAGTACAGCGTTAGGTGCAGAGAGTATTATTTTTATCAGTGAAGCACATGAGAAATTCTACTACGAGAAATTGAAAGAAGTAAGGTATCAGGATGTGTACCACAAGGCACTTTGCTATTGCCTTGGCATTAACGATGATACCAGAAGAAATGCAAATCGCATTTATGATTTTAAGACAGGCTGTGTAAAAACAGAATGTTTGCATGAAGGCTGGCAGACCAGCGGAAGCGTGAAAATAGTCAGAATGGCATTTAATTTATATTGCAATGCTACACCAAGCGTGGATGATTACACGGTCGCAGAGGAGCAGATTAACGAGTGCAGGCAGTACACAGTGAAGGAATTATTCTGTTGTGCCTATGCACCATATTTTTGGCAGGCAATACAAATCCGGTATCCGGAATATGCAACCTATAACCGGAAAATGTATGCCCTGTTTGGAGGAGCAGATAGATGTTAAAGGTTCGATTGATTGGAACAAAGAATGATATTAAATGGTTTGGGAAGATTTTGCAAAGAAATTCCAAAATCGAAGTGACAGAGTTTTCAGATTTATACCCGAATAAAGGGACAAAGAAGTTTTACAGAGCGTATGTAGAAGTGAAAAAACTAATGTAGCAGAAAGTTAGCAAAGAGTAAAGGAGAATGAATCATGTGTAAAATAATAGCAATCGCAAATCAGAAAGGTGGAGTCGGAAAGACCACCACAACAAGCAATTTAGGAATTGGATTAGCAAAGCAGGGAAAGAGAGTTATGCTGATAGATGCAGATGCACAGGGCAGTCTGACTGCAAGTTTATGATTTACAGAGCCGGACAAGCTGGAAGAAACTCTTGCTACTGTGATGGCGAATATCATCAATGACGTGGAAATGGAAGAGGATTACGGGATTTTAAGGCATGAGGAAGGAATTGACCTTATGCCCGGCAATATCGAATTATCCGGTCTGGAGGTATCCTTGGTAAATGTCATGAGCAGGGAGCTTGTGATGCGTTCCTACATAGAGCAGGTGAAAGAGCGATATGATTATATCCTGATTGACTGTATGCCTTCACTTGGCATGATAACCATAAATGCATTTGCCTGTGCAGACAGTATCTTAATTCCGGTACAGGCGGCATATCTGCCAGTGAAAGGACTGGAACAGCTTATTAAGATCATTGGTAAGGTAAAACGGCAGATTAACCCGAAGCTGTCTATTGAGGGTATTTTGCTGACCATGGTTGACAGCAGGACAAATTATGCAAAGGACATTAGTGCATTATTGATTGAGAATTACGGAAGCAAAGTAAGAATATTTGAAAACAGTATTCCGATCTCCGTAAGAGCCGCAGAAATTTCGGCAGAGGGTGTCAGTATCTATCAGCGTGACCCGAAAGGAAAAGTGGCAAGTGCCTATCAATCTTTGACGTAGGAGGTGCTTGGCAATGAGTAAGACAGGAAGTGCAGCAAAGGTAAAGTTAAACAGTTTTGATGATTTATTCGGTGCTTCTGATATGACAGCAGGCACCGATCAGGTGCAGGAGATACCCCTTTCAGAGCTTTATGAGTTCAGAGGACACCTTTTTAAGGTACTGGACGATGAGAAAATGCAGGAGACAGAGGAGAGTATCAAAAACTATGGTGTATTAATGCCCGGTATTGCAAGACCGAGGGCAGAGGGCGGTTATGAGATAATCGCCGGACACCGAAGGAAACACGGATGTGAGCTAGCAGGACTTTTCACCATGCCTATGTTTATCAGAGATTATAACGATGATGAAGCTACGGTGATTATGGTGGATACCAACATCCAGAGGGAAGATATTCTCCCAAGTGAAAAGGCAAGAGCATATTCCATGAAATACGAGGCTATGAAGTATCAGGGAAAAAGGGAAGTGGTAGCAGCCTTGATGAAGTTGGAGAAGCAGCCGGAGAGAGTGGCAAGACGGTTCAGCGTTATATATGGCTTGCCCGCCTGTCAGATGAATTGCTGGATATGGTTGATTAGAAGAAAATCGGTCTTGTACAGGGTGTTGACATATCTTTTCTGACAGAGCAGGAACAGGAATGGGTGCAGGTCATTCTTGAAGAAACAGGTGCATCTGTTTCAACTGCCCAATCATCAAAATTAAAGGAATATGGCAAAAATGGTGAGCTGACTTTGCCAATAGTAAGACTGATACTGACAGAGGAAAAGCCAAAGGAAAGAAAAGTTACAATCAAGTCTGACAAAATCAGCAGATATTTTACGGAGGATTATTCCAGTGAAGATATAGAAAATATTATCTATCAGCTTTTGGAAGAATGGAACACCGGAAAGTCGTCGAATAAACAGTAAAGGAGGCACGGTAAAGTGGGCGATACAATAAACTTTGATTATTACTACGGAATTGAAGCAGAGCAGTTCTCTTTTTATCGTGTTCCCCGACTTTTGATTAAGGATGAGAGATTTAAGGGGCTTAGCAGTGATGCTAAGCTCATCTATGGACTGATGCTGGACAGAATGTCCTTATCCATGAAAAATGGGTGGCTGGATGATGAAAACAGAGCGTACATTATTTATACGGTGGATGCCATTATGGAAGATTTGGGATTTGCAAAGGCAAGCTGCGTTAAGATTATGAAAGAGCTTGATACCGAAAACGGAATCGGTCTGATTGAAAAGAAACGCCGTGTACTTGGAAAGCCGGACATAATTTGTGTGAAGAATTTTTCTACAATTACTGATGCAAAGACAGAGGAAAAGACCGATAATGCTGATAAATCCACAGAAGTTCAAAAACTGAACCTCAAGAAGTCTAATATGCATACTTCCAGAAGTTCAGAAATTGAACTTCAAGAGGTTCAGGATTTAGAACACCAGAAGTTCACAATGAAGACTTCAAGAGGTTCAGAAAGTGAACTTGCAGAAGTTCATAAAGCAGACCCTATTTATACTAACTATAATCAAACTAACCAGAGTTATATTGATATGAGTTATACCAAGCCTATCAATCAATCTGGTAATGAGAGTATGTCAGAAAAAAGGATTGATTTGATGGATGATGTCAATGCATACATAGAGCTGATTAAGGAAAACATCGAATATGAGCATCACATGAAGTACGATGACTGGCAGAACAAAGCTTTGTATGAGGAGCTTTTTGAGGTTATCTGTGAGGTTGTATGCGTAAAGCGTACAACAATCCGGATTGCAGGGGAGGATTATCCTTATGAGCTTGTAAAATCTAAATTCCTGAAGCTGAACAGTGGACATATGGAGTATGTGATTGGCTGTATGCATGATACAAATACGAAAATAACCAATATCAAGGCATATATGGTTACTGCTCTTTATAATTCACCATCAACAATAAACCATTATTATCAGCAGGAAGTGCAGCACGATATGGATAGTGTCAAATGACATATGAAAAATAAAAAGACACTTTTGTACATTGAAAACTGTAAATATTTTATGATGAGATAGTCTGACGCCACCCTTGATGGCACAAAAAAAGAACTGCTGTAGGTTATTCACCGACGGCGAAGAACTAAAGAACAGTTTAGTTTTGCGTCGGGTACAGCAGTTTAGAAGTTCTTTTTTGAACCATCAAGGGCAGAGCCGCAAGGTGGTGGCTGGTTTGTTTACCTCTGGCTCAGAATCTAAGAACAGTTTTGCTGCATGCACAGTATTGTCTGTTGCCCCATTGCTATGAGGTATTGCCATTTACCCGGCATATTACCAGCCATGGCTAAACCAGAATCCTGTACAGGCGGCTTATATTTAAACTCTTTGTGTGGCCGCAGGAAGTTGTAATAAGTAACCCACAAAGCAAGGTCGTAGTTGGCATCGTCGATGTTGCTAAAACCATTTGTAGGTCTGTAGGATTGTTTGTAAGTACGGTTAAGTCTTTCAATCATCTGCTTTAATGGTCTGAACTCAGTTGAAACAGCATCGCCGTTGGTAAGTCCAACGACCTGGGTTATATCAAAGTTTATTTTTCCTTCAGATTCTCTGTAGAACTGCTGTGTAGCCAGAGGATAGGCGCTGTAACCGTCAGCAATAAACCTGAAATCTTTAGGAAGTTCTTTAAGATGTCTGAAGGCCATGCACATTGCAAGAATGCATGAACCGACACCACGGTTATCAGATATATGGTAACCGATAATGGCTCTTTTGGCAGCATCTATGATAAACCAGACATAGCCTTTAAGACCACGGATTTTTATGTAAGTTTCATCAGCAGTAAAAGCTTTGCCGACACCATAATCATAGTTATCAGTGAATGGTTTAATGCAGATGGCTGCAGTTTTACAGTAGTTGGCTATCTGCTGATGAGATATGTGTATGCCATGAATCTCCTTAAGTGCTTCAGCTGTTTTGCGTAAAGATAATCCGAGATTGACTTTATAAGTAAGGCAGAGTCCCATTACATTTTTATCAAACTTACTGAACTTAAGGGAAGAAGCATTTTTAGGCAGAGAATTTAAGTCCATGCGAAAGAAATCTATCGTGAATTCACGGTAGATGTAGTGAAGTTTGTATTTACTTTTTTCTTCGCTGAGATGTTCCTTTTTTACTTTTTTGAGATTGTGAAGATAAAAAGGACACTTGGAATTTTTGCATTTATGAATAATAAAATGCTTACGATTCTTTATAGGTTCGAGTATGCGTGAGCAATGAGGACAGCGGAGTTTATGAGTTTTAGAGAAGCGGCTGTCATCAGATGGGGAATGCAGGTTAAGGCAGACTTTGCATCTGATCTGAGATTTCTTTTTACCATCATTCCATGTAAGATATGGCTTAGGAGCATTGCATACAGGACATGAACAGTCATCAGGAATGTCGCATTCAACCCTTCTGAAAGTGGGTTTTGTGGGTTTGCCATAGCGTTGTTCATAGTAAGTGATAAGGTCATACCATTTCCAGTCCTGTTCATAAGATATGATGCGTGGAAGTTCATCAATCTTGAATTTCTGATATGCAGGGGACTTAGAATCATCATAAGCCCACTGTTTGAGAGGGATATATTTACAGATAAAAAGAACTAACCAGCAGTTTTGTTTATAAAGATGTTGAATTAATTGAATCAGATATAATATAATGTCCATAGGTGATTACCTTTCTCTATACGGATAATTGTTTTGTGGTGATTCAATTATACTGGTTATTTAGGGGGTAGTCACTTTTTTATGCAAAAATATGTGAAAACCCTTGAAATATAAAGAAAAAATAGAAAAGTGGAGTGTCAGAATTGACACTACCACGATATGTATGGAGGTGGCTGGCATGAAAAAGGCATTGTTTAAAATAATTATTCCGGTATGTGTTCTTGTTCTGTGGATCATTACCTGTTATCCGGTTTGCAATAAAGCAGATGGGTTTGATTATTTCCTTTATTGGATTTTGGTAGGATGTCCCTATGGTATCAGAAAAATGTGTATGTTTCTTGTGCCGAAGAATTTTGAAATTGCAGGAAGTAGGGGAATACTGGCACTGAATTGTATCGTTGGAGGTCTGATTGGTGGTATTATTGTTCTTGTGAGGATTATCGTTATATTTACGGAGATAATAAAAGTAATAGCAGGACACTTCTGGACACAATGTCCAAAAGGTGTAAAAGAAAAAGAGCAACAAAAAAGGCATTGTCAATCAATCATAAACAATACCTCTACTTGTCATCTGGAACATATTCCATAATATCTTCAATCCGGCAGTCAAGTATCTGACATAGCCTGTTCAGAATAATGGTCTTTACTACCATATTTTGCCGGAGCTGCTGAAGCTGTGCTTTGTCAATGCCATAATCTTTAATGAGTTGGTACTGACTGATGTTTTTAGCCTTGAGCGTTTGCCAAAGGGGATCGTATTTAATCATACAGGCAACTCCTTTCCTACCTTGTATTTTAATGGCAGGGAACTTATAATAATATGGTGCGTGTAAGCACCATAAAATATGCAAATGGTAAAGACGATAATGATTTTTTCAGAAGAATGAGGATATAGATGCAGGTAGTGTGGTTTTGAAACAGGAGGATGGTTAATTGTGAAAGAAAAATACATTACAGACGATGAAAGGGAGAAATGCAAAAAAGTTGCAGATGCTTTTGCAGAGCTGTATGAGATTGAGAATATATTTGTTGTGGATGCTGGAAGATACGGTTTTGTCAAGTTACAGTATTATAGACCGCCAGAGGGTTTTGAAGATGCAATTACCTTTACGGATAGTCGGAGCATGTTTGAAAACTTGTGGGAGGAATGGCTTGACACACAGCTTTTCCTTCTGGCAAAAGGAACACCAATGGCAGGAATGGGATATAATGAGATATTCCGGTGTCTGCAAAAGGAGAAACAAGAGGAACTTATGAATAGAAAAGCCGGATTTGCAAAAACGGCAGGAATAGAATAATCAGGTAACAGCGTTAAGGCAGTTATGAGTGAAATACTTGTAGCTGCTTTTTTTGTGCTTTTGGACACGATGTCCAGAAGCGGGAAGGAGAGACATATAGATGGAATCAATGAGAGATATTAACAGGGTAATGGAGCGTGAGATAGCGAAGGGGAGTTGCCCTTTGAAACTGGATCATATTGAATTTGGAGATTATTCGTATCAGGAGATAACATCAAAAGAGAAATTGCTAGAGGTGTTATCGTATTTGTTGCGGATAGGTGATTTCAAGCAGTACGCCGGAAAGACGATTCTAAATAATGTTTATATGGACCTGCGAGGAAAAAAGCCTGTATTCAAGCGAACCAAGACGGCTATGGAAAGAAATAATATATTTGCAACAATTAGGAGGTATGCAAAGAAGCTAAAGCCGCAGTATAATGGAGATGTATATCTGGAAACGGTCAGATGTTATTTCGATATACCGCAAGAAAATCTGGAAAAGTGCCGATATACATATCAAGGGAACGAAACATACGCCTTTCCTATGTCGGATAAGTATATCATGGCATTATATACGCATTGTCTGGTGGCGAGAAAAGAAGCTGCTATACAAGGAGTTCAGGTTGATGGTTTTACAGAGAAAGAGTATGGAAGGGTAAGATTAGAGAATGTGGGGGATGTTTTGTTTCAGGCATTGTTGCTTGATGATATACAATTAAATTTTGATAAAATTATTGCTATGGAGATAACCATATTTATCGGAAAATAGAAACTGGTACAAAATGTGTGAGGTATGACAGATGAATGAATACGAGATATTGGGTGGATTACATAAAATTATTGATGATGATACGAACTTAAAAATGAAAGAATGGTTGGATTCACATAATGTGAATAATTATTTACTGTATCCACTTGCAGCAGTTGAATTAGGTGCAATAAAAGAAGCACCAGAAAACAATGAAAACTTATTAAGAAGGTGTGTGGCGTCATTTGTATATGCGAAAGCTAAAGAGAATAAGAAAAGTATTTTTATTAAAAAGTTTAATACACCTGGATTTAAGAAATATCTAAAAGCATATGAAAGTGAATTGATTCCATTATATCAGAATTTTAGATTTTCAAGAGAAATAAATGATATAAATCCATTTTCAAAGCCATGTTTAGTGCAAGAAGGAGATCATAAATATAAACTTACAACATCTTTAGTATCTGATCATTATAGGGAAGAAGATTTTTATTTTTACGGGGAAGATGATAGAAAAAACGCAGAGAAAGAACAAGAACAAATATTTGATTTACATGTCAGATTTTGGAATAAAATTGTATTGGAACAAAAAAAGTATGAAGAATTGAGTAAATATCCAGATATGGAGCTATATAATTGTTGCATCGAAATTATTGAAAAGGATCTAAATAAGTGGGAGGCAAGGGTAAGAAGTAATGTTTTCGATAGTCCCAACCATTTAGCAAAAGTTATTGCTTATTTTTATTATCATGCAATGTTGAAATCTATAGCAATCAGAATTGATATGGATTTTGAAGAAGATTTTCTTGAAATAGGAAAAGAATGTATTATGTACTTTGATAAAAAAGGTTGCATTGATGATATAGTAAAAATTAGTAGATTACCAGAGCACAAGGTAGTCAATGTTGTTAATTATTTGATAAATGATGGAAAAATGAATTTGTTAGAATTTCCATTATTTGAGGTAGAGGAGAGTTTGGTGACTATTCCGTCTTTGATACTAGTCAATGACTGGCAATTTACCATTATCAATGGTCATTATTTGAAGAATATTATCATAAGTAATCGAGAAAAAACAATATCTACAGTAACTGAGGAAAGAATAGAAAAGGCTCTGCTGGGTGTAACGAATGTTGCAGTGGCAAAAACAGTTCCGTATTCTTTTAAGGATGAGCTGGGAAATGAATTAAATAGTGATATTGATTATGCGATTTATGATTTTACTCATAACAAAGTATTAATAATAGAGGCAAAGTGGATAGATAAGCATTATAAAGATGAAATTGATAAGATATACGGGAAAATATTTCAGACACTTAATTCGATATATACGAAGCAAATTGATAAGCATAAAAAGTTCTTACAAAAGCAGGAAAATATTGATTTCCTATTTAGCAACGACAAGAACTATAAAAAGGGGTTACTAACTCCGGAAATATATTACTTAGCTGTTGATAAAAGAAATCAAATGCATATTGGTGAGAGACATATGGTTTCAGAGTATATGCTAATTTATTTTATTCATAAATATGTGTCTGAAAATCAAATTGATTTGGAGGCAATGTGGAAGGAGATAAATGGATTACATACGAAAGTAGAATATATTACTGTATCAGATAATTATTATGAGATAAGTGTCGGGAATGAAATTGTTTTAGTTGAGCAGGCCGACTTATATTGGAAATAAAGATGGAATGTATTAGTTCAGTGTATATTGTCAAATATACGTAAGCTGGAAAAATACGAAATTGACAGAACTAATAATACAGGGGGGAATAATAAATATGAGAATTGATGAATTATGTCGAGATAAATATATTTATCTTGATTGGAATGTAGTTAAGAACATGATTAATCCAAGAAATGACAAAAAAGAATTAGATGAAGAGATGAAAAGAATAATCTATTCTTTGAGGAAAAAATATAAATTCCCATATAGCCATGGTCATATTAAGGACAGAGCAAACCATTATGATGAGAAATACCGAGAAGAAGTAAAAGCAGATTTTGCCTTTTTTGAGAGCATAACAAATTCTTTTTGTCTTGCTAGATGTGATGAATTAAATAGATTTGTAATGATTAAAAAACCAATAATGGATTTTTTCGATGAAGAAATAAAGAAAGAAAAAACCAGAAGAGGATTTAATTCTCAATATTTTTTGAAACCAGAAGCTACATTTAGGGTTGATATGAGTAAAATAAATAAAGATCATCCATTATATGAAATGCTTGAGAGAAGTAATGGAATTTACAATCCCTTTTCTATGAGTGAATTTCTTGAAGAACTATATAATGAAATATTTGTGAATGCCGATAAATACAGAAAGTTTAGGGCGTATATGGAACAATTTGAAATAAACAAAGAAGATGCAAGGGAACAACAGAATAGTCTGAAAGATCGAGACTATTTAGATTTTTTATTGTTACATATGGAGCCTTTTTTGGAATCAATTTCATATGATGTTCCTGAATTACAAAAGAAATGGAAATCTATTGCTGAGAATTGGTTTTCGATGAATCATAAAGAAGTTTGTTTAGAGCTTCTTTTAACCAATGGATATGAGTTATTAGATTTACATCCTAAATTTCATGATAAATTGAAAAAAATAAAAATACCCTTGATAATATAGTAAGAGATGGTAATCATGCATACTATGCATCGGAAGCTTGCTATTTTGTATCGGAGGATGGACATACTCGTGAGAAGACTCAGTTTCTTTATGATGTTTACGGAATAAAAACCAAGGTTGTAAGTGAAGAAGAATTCATAAACCATTTTTGTTGATTAAAATTACAGCGTCAGGGCAGTTATAAGTCGAGAGATTTATAGCTGCCCTTTTTTTATTGCTTTTGGACACGATGTTCAGTAGCGGAAAGGAGAATTATGAGGTATTTATTACATCGGCTGTATGTTCCACCTTAGCGGAGCATACGCACATGGAAGATACAGATCGGAGGTACTTATGCAAGAGGAAGTAACGCAGAAAACAATCGCTCTTGTAATTAAGAACGCTAAACTGGATGCCAAGGTCTTAAAGGCTGCAATGCGGATGTATCTGAACTACCGAAGGCAGAAAGCACAGAAAACGCATGGTAAAACTTCTGTGAAAAAGCTGGTTGGCGAGGGCGTGGGAGTTTCGTATATCGAAGTGACAGACGGCAATATCAAATCCTTTGAGCGGGTAGCTCGTAAATATAATGTTGATTTTGCCGTCAAGAAAGACAAGACAACAGACCCACCGAAATATGTGGTATTTTTCAAGGGCAGGGATGCCGATGCGGTAGCACAGGCATTCAAGGAATTTGTTTATGGTAATGAGAAACGAAAGGGCAGAACTTCTGTAAGGGAGAAACTGAAACGCTTTAGGGATGCAGTATCACAGAATAAGAACAGAGAACGGAGCTGGGAAAAGAATAAGGACAGGGGGCAGAGCCTTTGAGTAACATCATTGAAGGCATAACCAAAGACCTGAAGGCTATCCCGAAAAATCTGAAAGCAAAAGCAGGCGGTATGGATACCAAGAAGCTGGTGTTTTTGAATCTACCCTATATCTTTATTGGATATTTCTGTGACAAGGTTGCATGGCTGTGGAGAGTTTCGGAGGGAACAAATGCTTCCGATAAGATGATGGCAGTCATGAACCGCTTTGATAAGCTGTTTGCCAATCCCTTGCCCAGCTTCCACCCAAGGGATTTACTGATTGGTGTGGCAGGCGGCATAGCACTCCGCCTTGTGGTGTATTACAAAGCCAAGAATGCCAAGAAGTTCCGGCAGGGTGTAGAATACGGTTCTGCAAGATGGGGAAATGCCAAGGACATAGAGCTATATATGGACTCTGTGTTTGAAAATAATGTTCTTCTGACACAGACAGAACGGCTGATGATGTCGGGCAGACCGAAAGAGCCGAAGTATGCAAGAAATAAAAACATTCTTGTTATCAGTGGTTCTGGTTCCGGTAAGACTCGCTTTTTTGTGAAGCCGATCCTGATGCAGATGCACAGCTCCTACGTTGTCACTGATCCGAAAGGAACGGTACTGGTTGAGTGCGGAAAAATGCTAAAGAAGGGCAAGTACAAGATAAAAGTTTTGAATACCATAAACTTTGCTAAATCCATGCATTACAATCCTTTCGCCTATATTCGAAGCGAAAAGGATATTTTGAAACTCGTAAACACGATTATAGTCAACACCAAAGGAGAGGGACAGCAATCCGGTGAGGACTTCTGGGTAAAGGCTGAAAAGCTCTATTATACAGCACTGATCGTTTATATCTGGTATGAAGCTCCGGAAGAGGAGCAGAATTTCGCAATGCTGATTAATATGATTGATGCCAGCAAAGCCAGAGAGGACGATGAGAATTTCAAAAATGCCGTAGATTTATTGTTTGAGGAGCTGGAAGCGGATAAACTCAACCATTTTGCAGTAAGACAGTACAAAAAGTACAAACTTGCTGCCGGTGTTGTATGCTCTAAAAGACTTCTTAATCAAGCGGTTGGGAAGTCTCTTAGAACACACAACCTAAAACCGAAGAAAGGAGCGCAAGTTATGAGAAAAAACGAGAAAATCACAGCTCTGTACGAACGACTGAGCCGTGATGACTTTGGCAAAGATGATGACCAACAGCGTGAGAGCAATTCCATTTCCAATCAAAAGGCTATGTTGGAGGAGTTCGCCGCACGGCAGGGCTTTACAAACATTGTCCATTTCACGGACGATGGCATTAGTGGTACTTGCTTTGACCGTCCCG
>OKRS01002007.1_pt1 | contig 12376 bp, 8 predicted proteins | sample 1601191 | NCBI WGS metagenome assembly OKRS01 (sample SAMEA3541509, study PRJEB24748) | human gut metagenome | biome: human gut; feature: human-associated habitat; material: faeces | place: China | collected 2012
AAATAGCGGTTTTCCAGCTGAATCCACTCGTCGACGAATCGTTGCAACATGCGTGGATTGCGTCGTTCGAGCCAACGCAACTGTTCGGCAGGATCGACCGCAAGACAGATCATGCAATCGTAATACCTCCGCAAGGCGGGGTGCATGCTGTAGCTGCCTTCCACAATGGTCAGCTGGGCCGGTTCGACGGCGTACGCGACGGCGAAATCGCCTGTATGGCAATCCCATGGCCGGTATTGCGCGGCTTGTCCGGCGGCGAGCGGTGCCAGCACTTCCGTTTCGAACCGTTCACGGTCCACGTTGCCGCCGGGTTCGGCGAAACGTTCCGGCGTGCGCTGTTCGGGACGGAGGAAGAAATCGTCCATGTGCAGCACGTTGCCGCCGAAACGCCTGTTGAGCATCGCGGCAAACGTGGTTTTGCCAGACGTGCATGGCCCGTCGATTGCGACGAACACACAATCGCGTTCGGCAAGCAACGTTTCGATACGTGCGATTGCGATGCTGGCCTCCGTAGGCTTCGCGGGTTTCGTGACCATTGCGTTCGCCGTCAGTCGAGTACGGTCAGACGGTACGCGCGCGAACCGATGCCAAGTTCCTCGGCGTATTCGAGGATGTGTTCGCCGTGGAGCGAGGCGATGCGTTCGGTGACGGACGCTCCGTCGGGGGCGGTGTGGATGAGGTCGACGCATGCCTGGTCGAGTGCCACCGGGTCGAGCGAGGACAGCACGCCGATGTCATGCATGTCCGGTTCCGTCGGGGAGGCCAGGCAGTCGCAATCCACCGACAGGCGGTTCATGACGTTCAGATACATCATCTTGCCATGCATGTGGCTGATCACGGCCTCATCGGCTTCGGCCATCGATTCGAGGAATGCATCCTGAGGAGTTTCCACCCACTTGTCCTTGGTGACGCCGGCGGAATGGATCCAGCGTTTGCCGTTCGACGAGGCTATGCCGATGGACACGTTCTTGAGCGCGCCGCCGAAGCCGCCCATCGGGTGGCCCTTGAAGTGGGAAAGAACGAGCATGGAATCATAATTTTTGATATCCTTGCCGACCAGATTCTTCTGGATGCGCTTGCCGTTCGGGATGGGGAGCTCAAGATCGGGACCCTCGGCATCGAGAATGTCGACATCGAAGAGCTTGCTCCAGCCGTGTTTGATCATCGTGCGGCGGTGGGCGTCGGTCGTGTTGCGCTCGCCGGGATAGGCGGTGTTGCACTCAACGATGGTGCCGTGTACGGTCTCGACCATCGGCTGCCAGAACTCGGGCGTCAGAAAGTTCTGGTTGCCCGGTTCACCGGAGTGAACCTTGACGGCGACCTTGCCGGGCAGCTCGAGACCCACGGCCTTGTAGAGCTCCACGACCTTTTCCGGCGTGATCTGCTTGGAAAAATAAACCTTTGCTTTCATATTTTGATCCTCCTGCGGTGGATAGTTTACTGCTTGGGGCACATCTAATGCGCTATAAAAACAGCATAAAGCAAAAGCACGCAGGATGCAAATGAAAAAATGAATGGACACGTTTTTTGGCTGAATTCCCGCGCGGAGGTGTATATTTCTGAGGCGTTTGCAGAGGAAATACTTGATTTTGACGCGGGGAGATACTATAATCATTTTCTAATTGTAATATGACTGTTTCTGATAGATTGCGAGGATTAGCTATGGACAAAGCAAAAAAGAACACCGTCATCCATGCGGCGGCTGACCGCATGGCGGCGAACTACAAGAGCTCTCAGATCCCCATGTACGGCGATGCGCTGCGCATGCCCAACCGTAATGCGGTCATCGAGATCATCCGCGACTGTCAGAAGCTCATTTTCCCTGTTTACTACGGCGACCGCGACCTCTTGAAGCTGCCGCCGGAGCAATACAGCGCGCTTTTGATGGAGCACATCCACGAAAAGCTGACGCGCCAGATCACGCTGACGATGCCGGAGTGCGACGAGAACTGCGAAGTGGCCTATGCGATCAGCACGGCATTCATCGAGCGCATCCCTGCCATTCAGGAGTTGCTGCTCAAGGACCTGTCGGCGAACTTTGAGGGCGATCCTGCGGCTTACAGCAAGGAGGAGGTCCTGCTCTCGTACCCCGGCATGTTCGCCATCTTCATCTACCGCATCGCACACGAGCTGTATGAGAACAAGGTCGCGATGATCCCGCGCATGATGTCGGAATACGCGCACTCGCAGACCGGTATCGACATCAACCCCGGCGCGAAGATCGGCGAATACTTCTTCATCGACCACGGTACGGGCGTCGTCGTCGGCGAGACGACGATCATCGGCGACAACGTCAAGCTCTATCAGGGCGCGACGCTCGGCGCGCTCTCGCCCGCGGGTATGGCGACGAACCCGAATGTGCGCCGCCACCCGAAGGTCGGCAACAACGTCGTCATCTACGCAAACTCCACGCTGCTCGGCGGCGCGACGGAGATCGGTGACAATGTCATCGTCGGCGGCAACGCGTTTCTGACCTCCTCGGTCGAGCCGGACACGATCGTGAGCGTTAAGACCCCGGAGCTGACCTTCCGCGGCAAGCGGCACAAGGAATGATCCTGACGGAGGGGGCGCGCGTCCGCCTGCGGATGATGCGGCGGGAGGACGCGGACGAATTATACGCCCTGCTCTCGGATGAAGCGGTGATGCGCTGGCTGGAGCCGCCGTTTAACCGCGCGCAGGCCGAGCGCTTTTTGGAGCAGGCGGGACTTTCCGAGCCGCCGCTCATCTATGCCGCGGAGAATATGGCGGGAGAATTTCTCGGCTACGCCATCTACCACGACTATGACGAGTACAGCCGGGAGCTCGGCTGGGTGCTCAAGCCTGCCTTTTGGCACAAGGGCTATGCAGACGAAATGACAGCTCTTCTGACCGTGCTTGCGCGGCGGGAGGGGAAGGACGCCGTGATCGAATGCGTCCCCGAACAGACCGTGAGCGCGCACATCGCGCGCAGGCACGGCTTTTCGTATGAGGGCCGCGCGGACAGCTGTGACGTTTACCGCCTGCGCTGTGAAAAATAAGAAAGAGGGCGCTTCCCAAGCTGGGAAGCGCCCTCTTTGTGCTGCTGTTTTGCTTTGCGCCGATGGATAGTGGATGGAAAGCGGCAGAAGAGCGCACAAAAGCCGACGGGGAGAAGGACCTGCCGGCTTTTGTGCTACATTGAGAAAAAGAGAAAAAAGAATGGTGACAAATTAAAATATGCTTTACAGCAGCATGACGCCCGCATCCTCGCAGGTCTTGCGCGTGGCTTCGTCCCACAGGGAGACCTGTACCTCGCCGATGTGCGCGGTGCCGATGAGCAGCATGCACAGGCGGCTCTGGCCGATGCCGCCGCCCATGGTCAGGGGCAACTCGCCATTCAGCAGCATCTTGTGGAAGGGGAGCGCGCGGCGGTCGTCGCAGCCGGCGATCGTCAGCTGGGAGTCGAGGGACTTGGGGTCGACGCGGATACCCATGGAAGAGATCTCGAACGCATGGCCGAGCACTTCGTTCCAGTAGAGAATATCGCCGTTGAGCTCCCAATCGTCATAGTCGGGGGCGCGGCCGTCGTGCTTGATGCCGGACTTTAAGATCTTGCCGATCTGCATCAGGAAGACGACGCCCTTCTTCTTGCAGATCTCATCCTCGCGCTGCTTGGGTGTCAGGTCGGGATAGAGGTCTTCGAGCTCCTGCGTGGTGATGAAGAAGACCTCACTGGGGAGCTTGGTGTGCAGGGAGGGGAAAGCGACATTCAGCGCGCTGCTCGTCTCGCTGACGGCGGAGACGATATCGCGCACGGTGCGCTTGAGATAAGCGACGTTGCGATCCTCGGCAGAGATGACCTTTTCCCAGTCCCACTGGTCCACATAGACGGAGTGGAGGTTGTCGACCTCTTCGTCGCGGCGGATGGCGTTCATGTCGGTGAACAGGCCCTTGCCGACCTTGAAGTCGTAGCGCTTGAGCGCAAGACGCTTCCACTTGGCCAGCGAATGAACGACCTGGGCATTGGTGCCGACGTCGGGAATGTCAAAGGAGACGGGACGCTCGACGCCGTTGAGGTTGTCGTTCAGACCAGAATTTTCATCCACGAACAGCGGAGCAGAAACCCGGCGGAGATTGAGGGCATTGCTCAGATTGACCTGAAAATTGCTCTTGATGAATTCGATGGCGCGCTGCATTTCATAGACAGACAGCGGGGTGTGGTAGTCCTGCGGGATATAGACTTTGCTCATACCGGTTTCACTCCTTAAGAAAAAGTATGCACTAATTATAATCAGGCATATTAGGAAATTCAATAGTGAAATTTTAAGTAGTTGAGCTTGCAAAATGAGAAATTTTTGTCGACATGGTCAGCAATATGGAAAAACTTAATCCTTTTGCCCGTTGCAATCTGAAAGCACGCGTGATAGACTGCATAATGAGATAAAATGCAGATAGGAGGCTCTTTTGTGAGAACACTCTTGAAAGGCGCGGACATTCTGCTGCGCAAGGAAAACGGATATGAAACGCTGCACGGCGCCTATCTCGGCGTCGATGAGGCGAAGATCGACTATATCGGTGAGGAAAAACCCGAAAAGACCTATGACCTTGAAAAGGACATGAGCGGCAGGCTCCTTGCCCCGGGACTCATCAACTGCCACAGCCATATCGCCATGACGCTGATGCGCGGCATCGGCAGCGGACTGCCTTTGCAGGACTGGCTCTTCAAGGCCATTTTCCCGATCGAGGACAAGCTCGTGCGCGAGGATATCGCCGCAGCGAGCCGCTTTGCCCTGATCGAGATGATCGCGGGCGGCACGACGAGCTTTTCCGATATGTACTTTTTCCCCGAGGAGACCGTCTGGGCGGTCGAAGAGGCGGGGATCAAGGCGAACCTGAACCGCTGTGTGCAGTGCTTTGACGAAAACCAGACCGTGGAGCAGAACACGCAGATCCCCGAATCGCTCGCGCTTTTTGAAAAGTACCACGGCGCGGCGGACGGGCGCATTCACATTGACTTTTCCATCCACGCGGAGTATACCTGCAAGAGCCATATCGTCAAGGCGTACAGCGACCTCTGCCGCGAAAAGGGCGGGCGCATGCACATCCACCTCGCCGAGACCGCGCGCGAGCAGCGCGAGTGCATCGAGCGCTACGGCAAAACGCCGACGGAGTGGTTCGAATCGCTCGGCACGTTCGATTCGCCCACGGCGGCGGCGCACTGCGTCGCGGTGACGGAGCGCGACATGGACATTCTGAAGGCCCACGGCGTCAGCGTCATCCACAACCCGACGTCGAACTTAAAGCTCGGCAGCGGCTTTGCCCCCATCCGCCAGATGATGGACAAGGGCATCAACGTGACGCTCGGCACCGACGGCACGGCCAGCAACAACAATTTAAATATGTTCGAGGAGATGCACCTCGCTGAGATCATGCACGACGGCTATCACAACGACCCGACGCTGATCTCCACGCAGGAGGTGCTCGATATGGCGACGGTCAACGGCGCAAAATTGCAGGGCCGCGACGACACCGGCGTGCTGGATGTCGGCAAAAAGGCTGACATCATTGCCATTGATCTGAGCAAGCCCCACCTCTATCCCAATTTCGACACGCCCGCGCTCCTGACCTGCTCGGCGCAGGCGGGCGACGTGTGCATGACGATGGTGGACGGCAATATTTTATATGAAAACGGTGAATTCAAGACGCTGGACGAGAACAAGGTGCGCGCCGACATGGAGCGTGCCGTTGAGCGCCTTTATAGAAAGTGAGAGAAAAGAAACATGGAGAGAGCGGACAAAGACCTCGCCTTTTTGCTGCGCTACGAGAATGTCGCGTGGTTTGAAGACGGCGAGGTGCGCATCTTGGACCGGCGCATTTACCCCGCAAAGGTCGAATTTGTCACCTGCCGCACACATCAGGAAGTCGCGCGGGCCATCACCGACATGGTGACGCAGAGCGCGGGCCCCTACACGGCGGCGCCGATGGGCATGGCGCTCGCGGCGTGGGAATGCCGCGGCAAATCGGCGGACGAGCAGATGGAATACCTCAAGAAAGCGGCTTACACCATTTCCCACGCGCGCCCCACGACGCAAAAGCGCATGACGCTTCTGTGCGACATCTGCCTGAAAGAGGCCGAGCGCGCGCTTTCAGCGGGGGAGAATGTGGCCGAGGCCATCAAGAATAAGACCATCGAGCTCAACAACGTGCGCTATAACAGAATGGCGAAGATCGGCTCGTACTTAGTCGATATGTTCCCCGACAACGGAACGGTGATGACGCACTGCTTCGCCGAGACCATCGTCGGCACGATGCTTCGTGAGTGCCGCAGCCGCGGCAAAAACATCCGGCTGTTCTGCCCCGAAACGCGCCCGTATTTTCAGGGCGCGCGCCTGACGGCGTCCGTCTGCCACGACATGGGCTTTGACGTGACGGTCATCTCCGACAATATGCCGGCGTTCGTCATGCAGAACGAAAAGGTCGACGTTTTCACCACCGCGGCGGACGCCATCTGCTGTGACGGCCATGTCGTCAATAAAGTGGGCACGTTCCAGAACGCCATCGTCGCCAAGTACATGGGCATCCCGTACTTTGTCACCGGCGCGCCCGATCAGGGACACGAGACGGTGGACAGCATTCACATCGAAATGCGCGACCCGAATTTCACGCTCCAAGCCATGGGCGTGCGCACGGCGATGGAGGGTGTGAAGGGCTACTATCCCGCCTTCGATATCACGCCGCCGCATCTCGTCTCGGGCGTCGTGACCGACCTTGGTATCTACTCTCCCTACGATCTGCACCGCTATTTTACGGACGGCAGCATCGGCAGGGACAATCTGGTGATCTGAATGGAACAAAATCTGGACATTCTTCGTCAGGAGATCGTGGACAAATCGCTTGAAGCGTTCCGTGAGGGCCTGTTTTCCGGCACGAGCGGCAACATGAGCTGCCGCGTCGCGCCCGATGAAATGCTCATCACGCCGACGTCCGTGCGCTATGACATGCTGCGCGCGCAGGACATCGTGCGCATGAAGCTCGACGGCACGGTGCTGGAGGGGAAGTTGCAGCCCTCGAGCGAGTGGCGCATGCACGCGGCGGTCTACAAGGCGTATGGCGAGACGAACGCCGTCTTCCACACGCACTCACCCTATGCCACGGCGTTTGCCGTCGTGCGGAAGAGCATCCCCGCGGTGTTGATCGAATCGTGCATCTTTTTGGGCGGCGACATCCGCTGCGCGGACTACGCCGCGCCGGGGACTGAGGCCGTCGGCACGAACGCAATCCCCGCGCTCAGGGACCGCGGCGGCTGCACGCTCGCCAATCACGGCGTGCTCGCCGTGGGGAAGGACCTTGCGCAGGCATATCTGCGCGCGGAATACATCGAAGATGTCGCCAAGGTCTACACCTTTTCCAAGGTTCTCGGCACGCCGGTGGAGCTTGCCTCTCTTTAACGAGAAAAACAGTGCGGAGACCGCACAAGGAGAATACAAATGAAAAGCATACTGAAAAGAAACCGCATTCTGGCCGTCATTGCGCTGATCGGCCTGCTCGCTTCGCTCGTGCCGCTTATTTCGCGCGTGCAGGCGGAGAAGAGCAACAAGTATTACGACATCGTCCTCGACTACAACAGCATGCGCTCGATGGCGCGCCAATCCTCGCAGTCAGAGGACGAGTGGCTCGATCTCTTCAAGTCGCTCGGCATCGACAAGGTCGCGCTCAGCGAGGCGAGCGCCCTCAACCTGCACGATAACGCGGCCATCCCCGTCCACGCGATGACCGTGAAAAAGGCGGCGGAGAGCTACGGATGGGAAGATCAGTACCCCGCCGAGGTCGCGCAATGGCTGCGTGAGAGCACCGATGTGAGCGACGCGATCATCTGGACGGAGACCGCTGCGAGCTATGAGTGGATCCTGAACGCTTTCGAGGCCCGTTTTGAGGACTTTGAGGCCAAGACGTATCTGGAGGGCGAGCACGGCTTCATCTTCATCCAGCAGCAGAAAAACGGCATGAAGGGCGAAAAGCTGCTCGACCTGCGCCTCGGCATCTGGCCGGACACGGTGGAGCTGTTTGAGCGCCACGGCTACCAGATCATCCCGCGCTCTGTGACGGAAAAGAACATGAACGGCACGAAATTTGCCGAGGCCTATATCGAAGTGCTCAAGCACTTCAACGCGCCGTACTTTATGAACAACGGCGACGAGCTCGTCGGCTATGAGGATGACGAGAGCCTGGAGCTTCTGACGCAGTATCTCAACGAGAGCGGCGCGAGCGTCGCCATGATGGAGCAGAACGACCAGAGCCAGAACCTTGTCTGGCCCGGCGTTGAAGAACTGCTCGACAACACGGGCTATCGTGGTGTGCGCGTTTTCAACGAGTGGGCCTACATCCAGAACCGCTATCAGTACTGCGGCTACGAAGGCCCCGAGGAGATCACGAACACGTTCTTTAGAGCCATCGCCGAGCGTAATTGCAAGATCATCTTCCTCAAGATGATCTTAGAGCCGGATACCGATGTCAGCTGGGACGCTGACGAGAAGAAGTGGGTCTACATCACCGACCCTGCCGACTATGAGCAGATGCTCACGGACCTCGACGCGCGCTTGGAGCCTCTCGGCTACACGCACGCGACCGTGCCCGCGATGGAGCTGAAAGCGCCGTCCATGGCGCTCAAGGTGCTGCAGGGCATCGGCACGGCGGCGCTCATCGTGATCCTGCTTGATCTATTCTTCTTTATCGGCAAGCGCTGGCGCACGATCCTGTTTGCCGTCGGCGCGCTCGGCCTTGCCAGCCTCGCGGTGCTGAAGCCCTCGATGTTCCGCCTGATCCTTTCGATGTCCGGCGGTATCGTGATGCCGTCGATTGCCGCTGTCGGTCTGTGCCGCGTACTGCTCGAAAAGAGACGCAGCGAGCCGCAGATCAAGTTCGGCAAGCTGCTTGGCTTTACGCTTGGCACAGCCATCGCGACCATTCTGACGGCATTCTGCGGGTCGCTGCTAGCATCGTCTGCGCTCTCGCAGCTCTCGTATATTCTCGAGATCGACCTGTACCGCGGCGTCAAGCTCATGCAGCTTATCCCCATCGCGCTCTTCATGCTCGCCTATCTTCTGGTCTACGCCTATGAGGAGACCGGCGCGCGCGAGGCCGTCCTCGCCCACGCGGGACAGCGCGGGGAGAAGAACCGCGTCAAGCGATTCAACGCCTATTTCGGCGAGCTGATGCAGACGCCGATGAAGCTCGGCTGGTTCCTTGCGATCGTCGTCATCGCGGTGGCGGCGGTATTCATGCTGCTGGTGTTCGCCTACTATATGTACCGCACCGGCAACTCGACCACGACGTCGGCAAGGGAGCTTGCGTTCCGCAACTTCCTGGAAAATACGCTCATTGCCCGCCCGCGCACGAAGGAAATGATCGTCGGCTGGCCGATGCTGATGCTTTTCATCTGGTCGCTGCGCCGCAGAATGAAGTTCCTGCCGATGATCTTCGGCACGGGCATGACCATCGGCCTTGTCAGCGTGGTCAACACGTTCCTGCACATCCGCACGCCGTTTTTGCTGAGCCTGCTGCGCACCGGCTGGGGCATCCTCTTCGGACTTCTCATCGGCACAGCCGTGGTCATTGTGGCGGAGCTCATTTACCGCCTTGTGCGCAGGATCTGCGGGGTGACGAATGGTTAACATTCTGATCTCGGGCTATTACGGCTTCGACAACATCGGCGACGAGTCCATCCTGCGCACGCTCGTCTCGTCGCTGAGCGAGCACATTCCCGACTGCTCGCTCACAGTGCTCTCGCACAACCCCACTTCCACGCGCGAAAAGTACGGCGTTGAGGCGGTGGACCGCATGTCGCCGATGGCAATCCTGCACGCGGTGAAAAAGTGCGACATGCTCATTTCCGGCGGCGGCAGCCTTTTGCAGGATGTGACGAGCAGCAAGAGCTTACACTATTACCTCTCCATCATCCGCTGCGCGGAATTCTTCCATAAAAAGGTCTTCATCTATTCCCAGGGCATCGGCCCCATTGACCGGCCCGGCAACCGCCGCGCCGCGGCGGCGGCGCTCAAGCGGGCGGACGGTATCGTCGTGCGCGACGAGCGGTCTGCGGCGCTTTTGGAGGAAATCGGCATCGCGCGCGACAAGGTCGTCATCACGGCGGACCCCGTCATCCGCATGAAAAAGCCCGATGGCGATGTCGGCGCGGAGATCCTGCGAAAGGCAGGTGTCTCGCTGGATGGCCGTCTAACTGTCGGCTGGGCCATCCGTGAGCGGGACACAGACAGACGCTTTGTCAAAGAGCTTTTGCGCTCCATCCAGATGATGAAGGACAAGTACAACGCGCAGTCCGTGCTCATCCCGTTCCACTATGAAGAGGACGGCGAGGTCTGCCGCCATATCGCGGCGCAGCTGCCCAATGACACGGCGGTGTGCCTGAATGAAAAGTACCTCTCCGAGGATATGCTCTCCATCATCGGCAACATGGACCTGCTCGTCGGCGTGCGCCTGCATTCGCTCATCTATGCCGCCATCATGGGCGTGCCGCTCATCGGCATTTCGTATGACCCCAAGTGCACGGCGTTTTTAAACTCCGTGGGGCTCGACAAGCTGAGCACGAAGGAGAACTTCACGGCGGAGCTCTTCCTGCCCGAGGCCGAGCGCGTGCTCGAAACGGGCAAGGAGCAGGTGCAGTGCGTCGAAGCGCATATGGCCAAGCTTTCGCGCAAGCTCGACACGAACGAGAAAATGATCTGCGCGATCATGGAGAAATCGAGGAAACATACCATGCAAGACCCTCAAAACAATACGGAAAAGAAGGATAAATCGGGCGTCCGCACGGCGGGCGCGATCAGCTTCGTCTTTCTGCTGACGCTGTTCGCCAAGCTCCTCGGCGTGGTGCGCGAAATGATGCAGGCCAATATCTTCGGCACCGGCATCGACGCGGACCTCTACACCGCGTCGTATAACTCGACGCTCTATCTTTTCACGACGATGTGCTACGCGCTGTGCATCGCGGCGGTGCCGATTTTGACGAAGGAATTTGCTGCCGACCGCAAGCGCGGCGAGAAAGCGGCCAACAACCTGTTGACCATCACGTTGCTCGGCTCGCTCGCGGCGGTCGTTTTGTGGCAGATCTTTGCCTCGACGCCGCTCGTCGGCACGATCTGGGACCTTGACGCAGCCGAGCTGCCGCGCCTTGCGAGCTATATCCGCATCATGGCCTGCGCGCTGCCGGTCGTGGCGGCGGCGTATCTGAACGTCGCCATCTTCCAGGCGACCGACCACTATGAATTGCAGGGCAGCATGAGCATCCCGTATAACGCATTCCTTGCGATCTTCCTTGTGACGCTGGGCGCAAAGTGGGGCATCAAGGGCGTCGTCATCGCGAGTTCGTGCGCGTGGCTCTTGCAGCTTGCTATGAGCATCCCGTATGCGAAAAAGGAACATTATGTCTACCGACCGATGCTCGACCGCAAGGCGGACTACGTCGGCACGTACTTTAAGACCGCGCTCGTCACGGTGCTGACGACATCGATCTTCCTGTTCTGCTATCTCATCGACACGGCGACCGCCACGGCGCTCAACGACAGCGCCGTCAGCGCGTTCTACTACGCCGACAAGCTCTTCACCCCGCTCACGACGAGCGTGCTCTACAGCATCAGCGCGGTCATGTTCCCACGCTTTAACCGCGAGTTTACGAAGGAGGACTCGAAGGGGTACCTCGGCTACATCTGGAACGTGACGGAAAACACGCTGCTTTTCATCCTGCCGGTCTGCGCGATGATGTGCGCGTTCGGCACGGATATCATCCGCGTCATCTTTGAAAGCGGCAGCTTCACCGCTGAGTCGACCGAGATGACGGGCAGCATCTTCGCCCGCTACGCGCTCGGCATGAGCGCCTTCGCCGTGCTCGACCTTTTGAACAAGGCCTACTACGCGATGAAAAAGACGCTGGTGCCGCTGCTCATCAACCTCGGCGTGCTGGTGCTGAATCTCATTTTGAACCGCGTGTTCTACACCGATACAGGCGTCGCGCTGGCAACGTCGCTTGCGCTGACGATCGGTGCCATCGCGATGACGATCCAGCTCTTCCACGGGACGAAGATCGTGCGCCTGGTGCCGCTCCTCAAGGGCCTTGCCGCCACGGCAGCGATGGCGGTCGTCCTCTACGGCGGGCGTTCGCTTCTTGTCGCGGCGGATGACAGCAAGCTGATGCTCGTCGTCAAGTGCGGCCTGACGGGCGTTGTGGGGTGCGTTATTTACGTGCTGGTCAGCATGATTTTGAAGCAGAATATCATTGCTGATACGATTAAGAAGTTCAAAAAGTGATACTTTTTGGGATTTATCCCCACACCGTGTGGGGACGCGGCAAAGGGGGCCATTCTCTCACGTGAGAGAATGGCCCCCTTAAACCCCCAAGAGAACGCGA
>OKRS01002008.1_pt1 | contig 12374 bp, 11 predicted proteins | sample 1601191 | NCBI WGS metagenome assembly OKRS01 (sample SAMEA3541509, study PRJEB24748) | human gut metagenome | biome: human gut; feature: human-associated habitat; material: faeces | place: China | collected 2012
TATATGATATTTTATTGTATACATATATTTATATTATGGATATTGTCATTAGTTAGATTTAATATTGGAATATCTATTATAGCGATAGTTGTATATATTATGATACATATAATATGTTTGATACTTTTGAATAGACTGTGTCAATGAAAAGTGATAAACGATTATCAAGTTGAAAATATTTATACGATTAAATATAATAAAAATATATTTATTTAGGAGAAAAACATTATGGCAACAGGAACAACAAATGTAGGTTTTGAAGAAAAATTATGGAGTGCAGCGGATAAATTACGCTCTAATATGGATGCTGCTGAATACAAGCATGTAGTGTTAGGACTTATTTTTTTGAAATATGTATCTGATTCGTTTGAGGAGAAATATCGACAGTTACTTTCAGAAGGATATGGTGATGAGGAAGACCGAGATGAGTATCTTGCCGAGAATGTCTTTTGGGTTCCTAAAGAGGCAAGATGGTCGGTTATTAAAAGTCATGCTACTAGTCCTGATATAGGTAAAATAATAGATGATGCTATGGAAGCAATAGAAAGAGAAAATGATTCTTTAAAGGGAGTATTGACTAAAAATTATTCCAGACCTGAGCTTGATAAAACAAGATTGGGTGAATTAGTTACACTTTTTACTAATATAGAAGTGGGTTCTACTGCAGCTCAGGAAAAAGATGTCCTTGGTAGAGTATATGAATATTTCCTGAGTAAATTTGCATCCGCAGAAGGGAAATTAGGAGGAGAATTTTATACCCCAAGTTGCATTGTAAGAACATTAGTAGAAATGATAGAACCATTTGAAGGACAAATTTTTGATCCGGCGTGTGGTTCGGGAGGCATGTTCTGTCAGTCGGCAAGATTTGTTAAAGAACATCAAGGAAATGTAAGAGATATTTCAATATTTGGACAAGAGTCTAATCCGACTACATGGAAATTAGCAAAAATGAATCTTGCAATTAGAGGTTTGGAAGCTAATCTTGGGAAACATAATGCTGATTCATTTCATGATGATCAGCATAAGACATTAAAGGCTAATTATATTCTTGCGAATCCACCTTTTAATATCTCAGATTGGGGAGGAGAAAGACTACAGGATGATGTTAGATGGAAATATGGAATACCACCTGTTGGTAATGCAAATTTTGCATGGCTTCAGCACATGATTCACCATCTCAATCCTATAGGCGGAGTTGCTGGTACTGTACTAGCTAATGGTTCATTGAGTTCAAATACATCAAATGAAGGTGAAATTCGTAAGAATATGATAAACGGAGATGTAGTTGAGTGCATAGTATCATTACCGGGTCAGTTGTTTTATTCAACAGGAATACCTGTATCTTTGTGGATTCTTAGAAAAGGTAAAACAGAATATTCGCAGAATAAAATATTATTTATTGATGCAAGAAATATGGGACATATGATAGATAGAAAGGTAAGAGAATTATCGGAAGAAGATATTCAGAAAATTGCATCAACTTATCAGAATTGGAGACAGGGAAAACAGTATGAGGATGTTAAAGGATTTTGTAAATCTGCAACATTAAAAGAAGTAGCCGATCAGGATTATATTCTTACCCCAGGTAGATATGTTGGAATTGCAGAGCAAGAGGAAGATAGTGAGCCATTTGAAGAAAAAATGACAAGATTAACAACCGAATTGTATGGATTATTTAAAGAATCTCACACATTAGAGGATGAAATTAAAAGAAAATTAGCTGCAATTGGATATGGTGAGGGAAAATAAATTGTGATTTGTAGGAGTAAGGAGATACAGATATGATCAAATGGAAAGAAGCAGAATTGGGAGAATACTGTGATTTTCAAGAAGGATATGTAAACCCATCAAAGGAACATCCAGAGTATTTTGGAGGTTCAGTTAAATGGTGTAGAGCAGTAGACATCAATGATGGATATATATACCATACATCTCAAACGCTAACAGAGGAAGGGTTTAAGAGTGCTAAAAAAAGTGCATTATTATTTGAACCTAATACCATTGTTATTAGTAAATCTGGAACAATTGGTAGGGTAGGAATAATAAAAGATTATATGTGTGGCAATAGAGCTACTATAAATATTAAACCTAAGAATAATGCAGATGTAGAATTTATCTTTTATATGTTGAAAAGTAAGCAGAGAGAATTTGCGGATTTAGCAGTTGGAAGTGTTCAGAAGAATCTTTATGTTTCAATATTAGAAAAGATAAAGTTTAAATTTCCTTCATTAGATAATCAGAAAAAAATCTCATCATATATATCTACTATTGATAAGAAGATAGAAATTAATAATCAAATTAATAGGAATTTATCGGAGAAAGTTGCTTAAAGTTATAGGAATTTATCGGAGCAAGCTCAGGCTGTTTTTACTTCTTGGTTTTTAAAATTTGAACCATTTAATGAATCTATGAAGAGATCGCCAACAGGAAAAGAAGTTCCAAAATCATTTGAGTATGTTCAAATAAATGATTTGGAACACATTCTTGAAACAGGAAAAAGACCTAAAGGCGGAGCAGTATCAGAGGGTATACCAAGTTTAGGAGCAGAGAGTGTGAAAGGAATTGGTAGATTTAATCTAAGTAACATAAAATATATTCCCATTGAATTTGCTCAAAAACAGATAAAAGGTAAAGTTAATGGATATGAGTTAATGATTTATAAAGATGGTGGGAAACCAGGGGAGTTTCATCCTAATTTTTCAATGTTTGGAGAAGGATACCCATTTGATGATTTTTTTATTAACGAACATGTATTCAAGCTTGATTTTGGTAACAGGGGATATAATGAATTTGCTTATTTTTATTTTCAAACAGATTATGTAAAGCATTGGCTTGAGAGTAATGGGGGTAAGGCTGCTATTCCTGGAATTAATCAGAATGTTGTTAATTCTATTTGGATATTGAGCCCCAATAGTCCAAAAGTTAAAGAATATTGTAATTGGGTTCAGCCGTTATTTACCCAGATTCTCAAAAATTGCTGCTTAAATATGAGATTATCTGAGTTAAGAGATAGTTTGCTGCCTAAACTTATGTCCGGAGAGATTGATTTGTCAGAATTAGATAATTAATATTTTTATATTATGGGGGACTTATATGAGCACAGTTATGGATGTTTATCAATTAATTAGAGATTTGATAGAAGATGCGAAAAAAGCACAAAACGCAGATATGGTAAGTCAGTTAATAGATATAAAGTTAATTCTTTCAGATATTCAAGATGAAAACAAATTGTTAAAGAAAGAATTAGAACAATCACAAAATGTTGAGAGACATACAGATGGAAATTATATTACTTTAAAGGATGATGAGTTACATATTAAATATTGTTCTACATGTTGGGGGAATGAGAGAAAATTAATACAACTTATGAAAGATAAACGACTTGAAGCTGGAGTGCCAAATTGTCCAATTTGTTTAAATAATTGGTTGAAAGCCAGAAATAGTGGCAATTAGTCTGTTAAGCAAAGCATTATTTATATTTACTAAAGGTATTTACTAAAATATATTTCATGTTTCAATAAATATATACAATACGAGGAGGTATATATTATGGAGCAAGAATTAGTAAATATTATAATGTTTAAAATGTCTGATACATTAGATAATTTACAGATGATGAAACTGAAAAAAATTCTAGAGGATTTATCGAATGATGAAGAAATAGAGGATGACTCTAACCAATTGTTAATTAGATTTATTTCTACGAAGAGGCTAGAGGGACGTTCGGAAAGAACATTAAATTACTATGAAAAGACAATAATGGCAATGATTGATGAAGTGAACAAGAATGTTAGAGCTATTACTACAGATGATTTAAGACATTATCTTACTTTGTATCAAAAAACGCATAATGTGAGTAAAACAAGTGTTGATAACATAAGAAGAAACTTATCGAGCTTTTTTAATTGGTTAGAAGAGGAAAATTATATTTTAAAGAGTCCGGTAAGAAGAATACATAAAATTAAGTCTGTCATCCCAGTTAAAGAAACATATTCGGATGATGAGATGGAGCGATTGAGAGATGCTTGTACAGAAATAAGGGACTTAGCACTAATTGATATGTTGGCATCAACAGGCATGAGAATAGGAGAATTGGTACGGCTTAATAGAGAAGATGTAGACTTTAATGAGAGAGAATGTGTTGTTTTTGGTAAAGGTGATAAAGAAAGAATTGTGTATTTTGATGCTAGAACGAAGTTGCATTTGCAAGAGTATTTAAACACAAGAAAAGATAATGATAAAGCTTTATTTGTTGGACTTAGAAAGCCTTATAGAAGAGTAACTATCAATGGAATTGAACTTAGAATACGACAGATAGGAAGAGAAGTTGGAATAAAGAAATGTCATCCTCATAAGTTCAGAAGGACGATGGCAACAGTTGCTATTGATAAGGGAATGCCTTTGGAGCAGTTACAGAAACTTCTTGGACATGAAAAGATAGACACAACTTTGCATTACGCAATGGTGAAACAAAGTAATGTAAAAAATGCACATAGAAAATATATAGGTTAATAAATTAAGCTTGAATGAATTTACATATTTATGCAACCAACCACAACAAAATTCCAACTTTTCTGACAACTACAATTGGTGGAATCCGCATTTTACAAGGATTATAATACATACATAACAACAGAAAGGACTGACATTATGCTACAGGAGAATCTTATTATGCTGAGGTCGCTTGCGGGGAAGACTCAGGAGGATATCGCAGAGGTTATTGGTATATCGAGGCAGGCATATGCCAAATGGGAGCGTGGTGAAACAATTCCTGATATTGAAAAATGCGGCAGACTTGCAGAATTTTATGGCGTGACGATGGATTCCTTAATAAAGGACGATGTGCAGCTTGAAGGGCAGAAGATGGCACCAGCACCGAAAGGCAAACACATGTGGGGTGTTGTCACAGTGAATGACCGCGGTCAGATAGTTATTCCTAAAGAGGCTAGAGAGACTTTTGGACTGGTGAATGGCAGCAGGCTGGTTGTGCTTGGCGATGACAATGAGGGCATAGCGCTTGTTAAAGCGGAGCAGTTTGAAGAAAAACTTAGCATGGCAATGTCGGTTCTTAGTAAAGATATTAAGGAATGAGGTGTTATGTATGATTTGTCCAAAATGTAATAAGGAAATGCGGAAAGGATACCTTTTCAGCAGTAAAGACGGCGCATTCAGCTTTGCCGATGAAGTGCCTGGAGTATTCACAAATGCGAAAACAGCCAAAGGATTTGTTGAAATCACACCGCTTAAGGCGAGCCACAGAACGAAAGTGGAAGCATGCATATGTGAGAATTGCAGGATAGTAGAATTTGAGTATTAGATTAAAAAACAGAGGAGCACACACATGAACACCCAACCATTTACCATATCACCAATTCCAGACGACATATTTGCAAAGATGCAGGGGAAATCATTTAAGGACAACTGCACCGTTCCAAGAGAAGATTTGCGGTATCTTAAAGTTTTGCATGTCGGATTTGATGGGAAAACGCACATAGGTGAGCTGGTTGTGAACAGGCTGATTGCTGATGATGTGCTTGATATATTTAAGCAGCTTTACGAGGCTGGCTATGAGATTGAAAAAATCAGACTTATTGATGAATATGATGCTGATGACGAGAAGTCGATGAGTGATAATAATTCTTCAGCGTTTAATTTCAGATACATTTCCTATTCAACGAAGCTGTCAAAGCATGCGTTAGGGCTGGCGGTTGACATCAACACGCTTTATAATCCTTATGTGAAATATGTTGATGGCAGAAGAAATGTAGAGCCTGCCAATGCTGAAAAGTATACAGACAGAAGCATTGAATTTCCACACAAAATCGACCATGACGATTTGTGCTATAAGGTGTTTGCAGAACATGGATTTGAGTGGGGCGGCGACTGGGAACATGCAAAAGATTACCAGCACTTTGAGATGCCAGATGAGTGGATTGAGAAAAGTTCGTGCAGAAAAATGTAACATAACACAAAAGTTCGTACATAAAAGTGTGATAAAACACATTTTTACGTCCATAAAAATGTTGACCATACACTCTTAAAGGAATAAAATATTATACACAGGTTATAGTATTTTTCAGGAGGTGTCTGATGAAGCGTTTTGCAATTGAACAGTTAAAGCAATGGAAAGATAAAAAAGACAGAAAACCTCTTATTATCAGAGGAGCAAGACAGGTTGGAAAAACATGGCTTATGAAGGAGTTTGGAAGAACATGTTTTGAAAATGTTGCATATGTGAACTTTGATAGTAATGCAAGAATGAAGAATGTTTTTGATGGTGAAATTGACATTCCCAGGATTATTATGGCAATAAGTATAGAGACAGGAATGACAATTGACAGTCATAATACACTTATTATATTTGACGAGATACAGGAAGTGCCTAAAGCACTTTCGTCACTTAAATATTTCTGTGAAAATGCACCGGAGTATGCGGTTGTTGCAGCAGGTTCTCTGTTGGGGGTTGCACTTCACACAGGCACTTCATTTCCAGTTGGCAAGGTTGACTTTATGGATTTGTATCCCTTAAGCTATCAGGAATTCTTATGTGCATTAGGGGAAGAGCGATATGTAGATGTACTTAAGGGTGAAGATACATCAATGGTAAGTGCATTTAGTTCTAAATATATAGACAGACTTAGGGAGTATTATTATGTTGGAGGAATGCCAGAAGTTGTAGCATCATATGTAGAGAATAAGGACTTTAACAGGGTTCGTGAGATACAGAAGAATCTGTTGAATTATTACAGGCAGGATTTTTCAAAACATGCAGAGATTAATCTTGTTCCACGACTTAATCTTGTGTGGGATTCAATTCCTATGCAGCTTGCGAAAGAAAATAAGAAATACATTTATGGACAGGTCAGAGAGGGCGCGAGAGCCAAAGATTTTGAACTTGCAATACAGTGGCTGCTTGATTGCGGACTTATTCATAAAGTAGCAAGGGTTAGCAAGCCGGCACTTCCATTGAAGGCATATATGGATTTAGACTCATTTAAAATGTTTTTGCTTGATATAGGGCTTCTTATTGCCATGACGGACTTAGATGCGAGAGTTATTATTGATGGCAACAGGATTTTTACAGAATTTAAGGGAGCGTTGACGGAGCAGTATGTATTGCAGCAGCTTATCAGTGAAGCAGGGATTGTACCTTATTACTATTCTGCGCAGAATTCCAGAGGAGAAATTGATTTCCTTGTGCAGGGTAGAACATCTGTTATTCCAATTGAAGTAAAGGCAGAGGAAAATCTAAGAGCCAAGAGTTTAAGAGCATTTTGTGATAAATATAATCCTGATTATGCAGTGAGGACATCTATGTCAGATTATCGGGAGCAGGACTGGATGACTAACATACCTCTTTATAATATCGATAGGATAACCACTTTTACATCAAGGTAGGTGACAATATGAATTACTTAAAAATGCGGCGTGTCAGAAAAACTGGCGCGCCGTATTTTATTAAATTCCCTTGTTAATTGCGATTACTAGTGTTATTATCATAGTATAGTTAGCGAGAACTAACGGAAGCGAGTTGTGACTACAGCAAAGACTGACCGCTATTATAACAAAAGCTGGTTAAAGCTGCAAAAATGATAGGAGGGAATATATGTTTATAGATATTAAAGATGCAAGAAAACATTATGGCGAGGGTGAGACACTTGTCAACGCACTTGACGGCGTGAGCCTGTCTTTGGGAGAAGGCAGGATATATGTAATTCTCGGACCTTCAGGTTCAGGAAAGAGTACGCTTCTTAATATGATTGGAGGTCTTGATTCACTTGATTCAGGCGAAATCACAATTTCAGGCAGGAACATAAGCAGAAGTGACAAGAAGAAAATGACAGACTACAGAAGGGAAGATGTTGGATTTGTATTCCAGTTTTACAATCTGATTCCAGACCTTACTGTGCAGGAGAATATTCAGGTTGTCGCTGATATTGCAAAGCAGCCAATGGATATAGAAGAGGTAATGAAAGCACTTGATATTGACAAATACAAGAATCGTTTTCCTAAGGAACTTTCAGGTGGACAGCAACAGAGAGTTGCGATAGCAAGAGCATTAATAAAGAATCCTAAGATTCTTCTGTGCGATGAGCTTACAGGTGCGCTTGATTCCAAGTCATCAAAAAATGTCCTGAAATTCATAGAGAAAGTCAATGAACAATTTAAGACTACAATTATAATCATAACACATAATGAAGCGATAGCTGATATGGCGGATACAGTCATAAGAATTAAAGATGGTCAGGTTGCTTCCTGCACAAACAATGGCAATAAGCGTAGTGCAGAAGAACTTGAACTGTAAAAGCAGAAGCACAAGTATGAATTTTAAAATGTGATTATGAGGAGGCTGGTTATGACTCTTAACAAGAGATATTTAAGAAATGTTAAAGAGAATCTGTCATTTTATGTAGTTGCGGCAGTTCTTACGGTAGTTGCCCTGCTGCTGTTCTATCTTTTTTACATAGCAGGAACAGGAATTAAATCATATGGTGACCAATTCTTTATAGATAATAAGCTGGAAGATGCCACATTTACAACATATGTGGAGATACCTGATAACGAGATTACTAATATTGAGAAGAAATATAATGTTACATTTGAGAAAGAACATTATGTAAATATTAATGAGGACGGATATAAAGTAAGAGTTTTCAAACGCAATAAGAAAATCGACCTTTATAAGGTGATTGATGGAAATGACATATCTAACGATGATGAGATTGTTATATCAAAGGGATATGCTGAAAGTGAGCATGTAAGTATTGGCGACAGGCTCACAATTAAGGGAAAAGAATACAAGGTTACAGGATATTTCTTAAGACCTGATTACCTGTATATGCTTGAGAATACTGATGATTCATACAAGAATATCACATCATTTTTCCTTGCATACATGACAGATAGTGCGTACGATGCGCTTGAGGCAAGCTCATGTCAGTACAAGGTAGTATACAGTGACGACAGTGATGTGACACAGTTCAGGAAAGACATGAACGAGCAGTACAAGATAAACAGCTATCTTGCTAAAGACAATAACCAGAGAATTACAATGGTTGATGATCAGGCAATAATGTTTCTTATTATGGCATTTGTATTTCTGTTTACACTGCCGCTTATTACAGTTGCACTTATAGCTATTATAATAGGCAGAAAGATAAAGCAGGAACAGAAAATGATTGGTACACTGTCAGCACTTGGCTACACTAAAAGACAACTTATGTGGCATTACAGTGTGCTTGCCATGATTCCGGGACTTGCCGGTGGAATTATTGTTACAATTATTACCAAGATAATACAGCAGCCATATGGCGAAATGAGCCTTGCAGATTATGAGCCAATGCCGGTCCATTTCACACTTCCAATTCCGATAGCACTTATAGGAATAATAATTCCGACAGCTATCTATATGCTTGAGGCAGCACATAAAGTATCTAAGCTGTTGAAGAAGGATACAGTAGAAATGCTTAATGGCAATGCAGACGGAGGCAGCAGAACAAGACATGTATTAGTCGGTAAGAAGGGTAAGGTAAGAAACAAGTTCGCATTAAGAAGCATACTTGCCAATCCAGGAAGAAGCTTTGTTGTGTTCCTGGGTGCATTTTTAGGTGCACTGATGATAACGGTAGCGTTTATGTTTATAGACTCTATCAACAACGTAATTGACAAAGGCGCAGACAGCATGGGCAGCTTTAAGTATGAATATGTTCTTAACCGCCTAAAGACAGATGAGGTGGCAGGGGCAGATGAGCTTGTTATAGGGAAATACGAGCATAACGGCTCTGCATTTTCACTGATAGGCGCGGATACAGATGTTAAGTATCTGAATATTGATACTGAGGACGGCAGCAGGGCGGACATTTCCAATGGATATTATGTTACAAATGTAATGGCATACGCCTATAAGCTCGAAGCCGGGGACGGATTTACATTTGTTAATCCTATTACAATGGAAGAAAAGAAAGTCACAATAAGCGGAATTATAATGAATGACAGCCAGAAAATGATTGTATGCAGTCAGGACAATGCAAGGAAACTGCTGGGCTGGAATGACGGAACATACAACGGACTGCTTTCAGAGAAAAAGCTTGATTTAGGTGATGAGATATCTAAGACGGTGACATCTGATGACATCAGGGAACAGATGCAGACAATTCTTACAGAGATGGGCGCAATTATATATTCACTTGCAGTAATCGGAGCAATTATATGTATTGCGGCACTGTATGTATCAGTAAATATGCTTATTTCAGAGAACCGTCACAACATATCTATGCTTAAAGTACTCGGACTTAAGAACCGTGAAATTAACAGAATGATTATTGATGTAAACCATATAATAATACCGTTTGGCATAGCAGTCGGAATGCTTACAGGGTATTTTATGATGGTTGTGGTATTCAGGATATATTCTGGAATGGAGGGGGTGCTTTACACACCGGTAATAACAGCACAGAGCATAATACTGACTATAGTAATAGTGATTGCATGCTATGCAGTATCACTTCTTATAGTGAGAAGAAAGGCTGACAGGGTTGATATGGTTGAAAGCCTGAAAGATAATAGAGAGTGATTGTGTAATAGCAATAAATCAGCTTTTAAGTAAAAATGTATTAAGGAAACGACATATTTCAGAACTAACTATACAAAATGCACAAATACTTGCGTAAATCTTTGTAATTTTAAGCCATTTCATTTTTATCCTTATTATGGTATTTTTAGCATCAGAGGCGATTTATTTTGCATGATATCGGACACTGCCAGCAAAATAACGCCTCTATTGTTTTATTTTTTAATCTATTATGTGATGATTAAGCCATCTGCGGGAGTGGAAACGTATAGTGAACACGATACCGCGCACAGTCCAGTCGGCAAACATTCCAATCCATACAGCAATAGGACCAAAGCCATATACACGGCATAAGAATATAGTAAAGCTTACACGACATAACCACATGCTTGCACATGATGTTATCATTGAAAATTTCACGTCTCCGGCAGCACGCATTCCGTACGCCGGAATGAATGACAATACCCATGATATTGGCTTGGTTATTGTTATGAAAAGAGTCATCTCAAAACACATTCTTGCACTTTCTGCTTCCATTCCACCGAGTATGGTAATCGGCCTGCACAATGCAAATACAACAAGACAGCTTATAATAATGGCAGCTTCAGCCATTTTACTGAGCTTCTTTATATAATATATGGCTTCATCTTTTCTTCCGGCTCCAATGCACTGGCCAACTATAGTCATAAGTCCGATTCCTACACCCTGTGCAGCAACTCCGTTAAGGTTTTCAAGAATATTGGTCACAGCATTTGCAGCGATGGCAGCAGTTCCAAGCGTTGAAACTGTTGACTGGATTGCCAGCTTTCCAAACTGGAACATGCTGTTTTCAATGCCTGAAGGAACACCAATATATAAGACTCTCTTAATTAAATCCCAGTCGGGACGGATTGCGTAATATCTGTTTACGCATATGGTCTGAGATGGATTTCTTAATTTAATAATTACAACAACTGCACAGAAAACTCTTGATACAAGTGTTGATATTGCAGCCCCTGCAACGCCCATTCCAAGTCCGAATATAAGAATTGCATTACCACCTATATTAAGGAAGTTGGATATTATTGATATTGTCATAGGGCTTTTGCTGTCCTTCTGGGCTCTCATAATGGACGCACCAGCGTCATACAGGCCAATGAATGGAAATGACAACAGTGTAAAAAGAAAGTATGCCTGTGAATCAGCCATAACCTCAGCTTCGACAGAACCAAAGATGAACTTAAGCATTGGTACACGAAGAACGAGACATATTGCTGATATGAAAACCGACAGCACTGTCATGACAAGAAATACCTGTCTTGCAGCGCGGTTGGCACCTTTAGGGTTGCTGCTTCCTATGTACTGGGAACACAGGATTGCACCTCCGGCAGCAAGTGCTGACAAGGCCTGTATTACAAGAATATTGATGGAATCAACAAGCGATACTGCTGAAACAGCAGAGGCACCTACATTACTTACCATCATAGTATCAACAGTTCCCATAAGTGAAGCTAAGAGATTTTCCAGCATGATAGGAATAAGAAGTTTCCTTATATCTACATTAGAAAAAATGTGGTCAGAATTATTAGTCATTGAAATTACTCCATAATATTTTACAAACTAAAATGCAACTAACATAATTTATTCCTAAGAACAGATAAAGTCAAGTATATATGTTGATAAAACATGTCTCAAAGAACATATTGGCATAAAATACTTGACTTTATAATATAATTATGATATCTTAACAAAGCACTGAGATATCAGTGGTTATGCGGGTGTAGTTCAATGGTAGAACACTAGCCTTCCAAGCTAGATACGTGGG
>OKRS01002021.1_pt1 | contig 12284 bp, 9 predicted proteins | sample 1601191 | NCBI WGS metagenome assembly OKRS01 (sample SAMEA3541509, study PRJEB24748) | human gut metagenome | biome: human gut; feature: human-associated habitat; material: faeces | place: China | collected 2012
TGTATCAGTGTAGCACACAGGCGCGAAAATGTAAACAGGCGGTGCGTCTGCGCGCACCGCCTGTCAGAAGATCTTCGGTTGTTTACCCGCGCGGGATGATCGCCTGCGCCACATTCTCAAGCGTGCCCAGGTCGAGCACGTTCACCTGATCGGAACCGACGACATAGAAGTAGTCGCCGATATACAGGCCGCGGTTGTTCTCGTCCCACTGCGAGACGGGGATCTCCTTACGCAGCGTGAAGCCGTCGTCCGCCGAATAGCCGTAGACGAGGTAGCTGTTCTCGGCCGGGAAAGCGATCAGGTCCTTGTCGCTGTCCACCAGAATTGCCTTGTGATTATTCAGTGCCTCGCTATAGTCGGCATCAAGGGTCTGCGTGTGCAGATCGTGCAGCTTGGCAGGATCGGACGTGTCGATCATGACGAGCTTCATGCCGTCCACGGTCGCGCCGCCATCCACGGCCGTCGTCTCCATGCCGAGGCCGAAGAGCATCCCGTCTGACCAGACGTGCAGATAGTCGGAATAGCCGCTGAGCTTGAGCTCACCGACGACCTTCGGATCGGTCGGGGCGGTCAGATCGACGGCAAAGACCGGATCCGTCTGGCGGTAGGTGCACAGATAGCCGTAATCCCCGTCGAAGCGCGCGGAGAACACCGTCTCCCCTTCGGCGATCCCGGCCACGCTGCCGACGGTGTTCAGGTCACGGTCGAGCACGTACACATCATTGCTCGTCTGCGTGGCGTCGTCATTGGTTTTCGTGTTTTCAAAGTCATGCTTTTCATCGCGGTAGACGCTGTAGGAATACGTCTGCTCGGTCGTGGCCAGGCGCAGATAGCCGTCGCGCTCGTCGAGCGAGAACTGGTTGTTGAGCGCACCGGGAACAGTGCCATTGGCGGCAAAGGTGAGCTTGCCGTCGGCGATCGCAAAGCGGTTGACCGCCGTGTTGACGCTGGAGGTATAGTCCGTGACCGTGTAGCTGCCGTCCTTATGGGTCTTGCCCGCGCCGTCGTCATAGACGCTCGCGCACAGGTAGAGATTCTCCGCCGTCATGTACACCGTTTCCCCGCCGCCGAGCACGGACTGGCTGGAGAGCCGCGTGCCGGCCGCAATGTCATACGACGCCGCGACCGCGTAGGTCATGGAGTTGTTGTACGGCATGAGGCCGATGCTGTCGCACGGCACGACCGACGCCGTGTCCCCGTCATACAGCCGGGGAGCAAACGTAGTCTCGTCGCCCTTTTCCGGCGCGCCGGGATAATACGACGTGCACAGGTAAAGCACGCCGCCGACCATGCGCGAGGCAATCTCGTAGCCGTCCTGCCCGAACGACTGGACCAGCGTCGGGTCTGCCGGGTCGGAGACGTCATAAATATCGACTGTGACATAATTATTGCCGCTGCCGGAAAGCTCATCCGAGGACGTGTCGCTGCCCGTCCAGTCGGTATACGACGAGAGGACGACCGCGCGGCCGTCGGCCAGATACAGCTCCAGCGGCAGTTTTTCCTGCGTGTGGGTCTGACCGTCCTCGGTCGTCGTCTGCTCCCAATCCTGACCGACAAAGACATTGGACACGTCCGTGACGTCCGCGCCGTCCGCCTGCATGACGATCAGTTCGCTGCCGCGCAGGATGTAGATATACGTGCCGTCGGTCTTGACGATATCGCCCTCGTCGACGCCCGCGACCTGCACGTTCGTGCCGGAGTAGAATGTGCCCTCGCCTTCACCGTCGCCTTTGCCGCCGGACTCCGGGTCGTCGGAAGCGCCGTCGGTCATATTGAGGGACTTGTCGCGGTCCGCAATCGCTTTCTGCGCATCGGTCAGCGCGGAGTAGACCTCGCTATAGCTCTTGGCAAAGGTCAGGCCGCCGGCCGCCACCGTCTTGCCAGTCTGCCCATCCTTTCCGCAGGCGGTCAGCAGTGCGAGCGACAGGCACAGCACCAGAAATCCTGAAAAAAACTTTTTCATAGCACACCTCTATGGTTCGATGGTTTTCAACTGCATTGTACAGGATTGGACGCGCGCGGTCAAGAAATGTTCCGAAAAAAACGGAAGGGCGCCTGCGGGCGTCCTTCCGTCTGGGTCATCCATACCGTTATGCGCCGAGGTACGCCGCGCGCACCGCGTCGTTCGTCAGCAGTTCCTCACCGCTGCCGGTGAGCGTGATGCGGCCGGTCTCGAGCACGTAGCCGCGCGTGGCGATTGAAAGCGCCATCTGGGCGTTCTGCTCGACCAGAAGCACCGTGGTACCGGCCTTGTGCAGGTCCTCGACAATCTGGAAGATCTGCTCAATCAGAATCGGCGCCAGACCCATGGAAGGCTCATCGAGCATGAGCAGCTTGGGGTTGCTCATAAGGGCGCGCCCCATAACGAGCATCTGCTGTTCGCCGCCCGAAAGGGTGCCGGCGACCTGGCGACGGCGCTCCTTAAGGCGCGGGAACTGCTCGTAGACGCGCTCAAGGCCCGGAGCCACCGTGGACTTGGGCTGCGTGTAGGCGCCCATCTCCAGGTTCTCCTCGACCGTCATCTGCAAAAAGGCGCGACGGCCCTCGGGCACCTGGGCCAGGCCCTTGCCCACCAGTTTATCGGCAGGCGTATGGGTAATGTCCTCGCCCATAAACTTGATGGAGCCGGTCTTGGAACGCAGCAGGCCCGAGACGGTTTTAAGCGTCGTGGACTTACCGGCGCCGTTCGCGCCGATCAGAGCCACGATCTCGCCCTCGTTAACGTTAAAGGAGATGTCCTTGATGGCGTGGATGGCGCCGTACCAGACGTTGATGTTGTAGACGGAAAGCATCGGCTCTGCCATTTAGTTCTCCCCCTTATCCTGCTTACCCAGATATGCCTCAATTACGGCATCGTTGTTCTGGATTTCCTCTGCCGTGCCCTTAGCGATGACCTTACCAAAGTTGAGCACGCAGATGCCCTCGCAGATGTTCATAACGAGCGACATATCATGCTCGATAAGCATGATGGCGATGCCGAAGGTGTCGCGGATCTTGACGATGTTCTCCATGAGCTCCGCGGTCTCGGACGGGTTCATGCCGGCAGCAGGCTCGTCGAGCAGCAGCAGCTTGGGGTTGGTGGCAAGCGCGCGGACGATCTCCAGACGACGCTGGGCGCCGTAAGGCAGCGAGCCGGCCTGCTCGTTTGCCAGGTGCTCCATATCAAAGATGGACAGCAGCTCCATGGCGCGCTCGTGGGCGGCCTTCTCGTGCTTCCAGTACGTCGGCAAACGCAGCACGCCCTCAAAACCAGAGTAGCGCTCCTGGTTGTGCAGGCCGACCTTAACGTTGTCCTCCACCGTCATGGTGTTGAACAGGCGAATGTTCTGGAACGTACGGGCGATACCCATACGGTTGACCTGATAGACCGACTTGCCCGAGGTGTCCTCGCCGTCGAGCAGGATAGTACCGTGCGTGGGCTGGTACACCTTGGTGAGCAGGTTGAAGACCGTGGTCTTACCGGCACCGTTGGGACCGATCAGACCGGCGATCTCGGTCTTACCGATGGTCAGGCTAAAGTCGTCGACTGCCTTAAGGCCGCCAAATTCAATGCCCAAGTGGATGCACTCGAGCGCCGGTCGCTGGCCCAGGTCGCGGTCGGGAACGATGGCGCCAGAAGGATACGGGACCATCTTGCCCTTGTTGAACTCAAACTTACTGGGCATCGGCTGCCACCTCCTTCTTGGAAGCAAAGCGGTCCTTAATGCGTGCGAAGAACGCCTTGAGCTGCGGGTTGTTGGTAAAGATCATGACCAGAATCAGCACGATGGCGTAGATGAGCATGCGGTAGTCCGAGAACTGACGGAGCAGCTCGGGAAGCACCGTGAGCAACGCCGCCGCGATGACGGAGCCGCGCATATTGCCCAGACCGCCCAGGACCACGAACACCAGGATGAGGATGGACGTGTTGAAGTCGAACTTGGTGGCGGAGAGCTGCGAGAAGTTACCGCCGAAGAGGGCTCCGGCAGCGCCGGCGAGAGCGGCGGAAACCACGAAGGCGATCATGCGGTACTCGGTGACGGAGATGCCCACGGACTCGGCAGCGATCTTGTTGTCGCGCACGGCCATAATGGCACGGCCAGTACGGCTGCGGACCAGGTTGAGTACAATCACGAGCGCGACCATGACCAGGATGGCGCCGGCGATGAAGGTCGAGTACGTCGACACACCCGAGGCGCCCTGGGCTCCCTTGATGATGGCGGTGCCGTCCTCGAGCAGGTGCAGGTCATCGATCGTGGAGTTGCCCGTGATGTTAAAGATCACGTGCAGGCCGCGCGAGTCGACACCCACGATAAGGCAAGTGACGATCTCTTTGATGATCTCGCCAAAGGCCAGCGTCACGATAGCCAGGTAATCGCCGCTCAGGCGAAGGACCGGAATGCCGATCAAGAAGCCCAGGATGGCGGCAGCGATGGCGCCGACCACGATGCTGATGATAAGGCGCACCGGATCGGAGGGAACGGCGCTCTCGAGGGCGACCGCGGTAACGATGCCCGTATAGGCGCCGACGCTCATAAAGCCCGCGTGGCCCAGCGACAAGTCGCCCGCGATGCCGACGACGAGGTTAAGGGAGATGGCCATGACGATATAGGCCGTGATGGGAACCAGCTGACCGGCGATCATGCGCGGAATCATGTGGTTGGACTGCATAAAGAACACGATGGCGAACGCCACAAGGCACATGGCGTACGTAACAAAGTCGTGACGCGTCTGCTTGTCTTTAAGAAACTTCATAACGCTCACCTACACCTTCTCGGGGACGTACTTGCCCAAGAGGCCGGCAGGCTTGACGAGCAGGACGATGATCAAAACACCAAAGACGATGGAGTTGGCAAGGCTCGTGGAAATGTATGCCTGCGCCATTGCTTCGATGATGCCGATGAGGATGCCACCGACAAAGGCACCGGGGATGGAGCCGATGCCGCCGAAAACGGCAGCGTCGAAGGCCTTGATGCCAGGCATGGCGCCCGTGGTGGGCTGCAGGACCGGCGAGTAGGAGCACAGGAGCACGCCGGCGATAGCGGCAAGCGCCGAGCCGATGGCAAACGTCATCGAAATGGTGCGATTGACGTTGATGCCCATGAGCTGAGCGGCGGCCTTGTCCTCGGACACGGCACGCATGGCCTTGCCCATCTTGGTCTTACCCGTAAAGAACATCAGGCCGGCCATGATCACCAGGCAGGCGACGATGGTAACGAGCGATACGGCGCTCACATTGTACTTGGCCAAGAACTCCGGCACCGGGAAGGTGACAAGCGAAGTAAAGTTCTTGGGCGTGGCGCCCCACAGGAGCTGCGCGGCATTCTGCAGGAAGTAGGACACGCCAATGGCCGTGATCAGAACGGCCAGTGGGCCAGCCTGGCGCAGCGGCTTATAGGCCAGGCCCTCAATGAGAACACCGAGAACCGTACATACCGCGCAAGACAGAATTACAGATGCCCAGCCCGGAAGACCGAGATACGACGTGGCGCAGAACGAGACATAGGCACCGACCATGATGACGTCGCCGTGAGCGAAGTTCAGCATCTTTGCGATACCGTAGACCATGGTGTAGCCCAACGCGATGATGGCGTAGACGCTGCCCATGGACAGGCCGTTGACCAGGTATTGGATAAAGACCGTCATGTTCCACATCCCCCTTTCGAATAGGTTTCCAGTTGATGTATGAAACAGGGACGTTACGTTGTCCCTAGATACCAAGCAAGCAGGGAAGGTCAAAACCTCCCCTGCTTGGGTTCAAAACCGCTCTGTGTAAGGCGGCCGATTAGGCCTGTACGTACTTGCCGTCGGTGATGACGTACGCCGTCGGGTCCTTCTGGACCTGGCCTTTGTCGTTCCAGGTGAGCTTGCCGGTCAGACCGTCAACGGTAATCTTGAGCATAGCCTTGGGCAGCTTCTCGGCGACCTCGGTCGGGTCGGCGTCGACACCAAGACCGGCCTCCTTGAGGGCCTCGGCCACCGCGTGCACGCCATCGTAGGCGTCGGCGGCAAACTGGTCGGGGGTATCGCCGTACTTATCCTTGTAAGCGTTGACGAAGTCGGCGTTCTTCTCATCGTCGGCGGAGAACGGGGTCATGAGCAGCAGACCCTCGGCAAGAGAGGTGTCGAAGCCCTCAACGCCCAGGATGCCGTCCATGCCGTCGCAGCCCATCATCTTGACGTCGTAGCCCATGTCCTTGGCATTCTTGAGCAGGACGGACGCCGGCGTGTAGTAGATCGGCGCAAAGATCATGGTGGCGCCGGCCTGCTTGGCCTTGGTCAGCTGGTTGGTAAAGCTCGTGGCAGAGTCGTCCTTAAAGGTCTCCTCGTCAACAATCTCGAGCTTAGACTCAGCGGCCTGGGCCTTAAAGGAATCTGCGATACCCGAAGAATAGGCGTCGCCGGAGTTGTAGAACAGCACGAACTTCTCGTCCGCATACTTCTGCGCCAGGAACTTGGCAGCGTTGACGCCCTGGTTGGGGTCGGTAAAGCAAACCTGGAAGACGCAATCCTTGCCGTCGGTGACGTCCTCGGAGGACGCGGACGGGGTGATCATAAAGGTCTTGGGGTCGTTACCGCACTCGGCGGCAACGGCAACCGACGCACCCGTGGTAGTCGGGCCGACGAGGGCCTGCATGCCCCAGTCGAGCAGGGTGTTGAAGGCGTTAACGGCCTTCTCGCCGTCGGCCTGGTCGTCCTCGGCCTTGCTGGCAAGCGGCAGCTCCTTGGTCGAGAAATCCTTACAGCCAAGCTCGACGCCCTGGGTAACGGACTTGCCGTAGGACGCGGCGGCGCCGGTCAGCGGGCCGATCGTGCCGATTTTAAACGAAGCGTCGCCCGAAGCGGAACCATTATCGCCACCATTGGAGGAGCAGCCAGCTAGAATGGACATCGCCCCCAGACCTGCTGCGCTCGCGATAACGCTCCTGCGATTCATAACAGGGTTCAATGACTTACCGGTGAGGCTCGACATGCGGCTCTCCTCTCAAATCTCGTCGGGTTTTGGTTGCCCGACAGGCCATCCTTCGCCGTGTTCGGCGTTCGCAAAATAGTAGACGCTTTAGTTAGGAAAAGTGGTGATTATTTTAACTTTTCTTTGGATTTGTTCATTTATCCATATTTCTGCGTATTTCTACTTCTTTATGCAGTTTTGACACTTTATTATGTAAAAGTAATGTTTCCATTCTGTTACAAGCGCTCCCGCCCTGAATAAAACTGCCTCATCGGTTGCGCTTTATGCACACTTAGGCGGCAATATACTTGCCGTCCTGAATCACCGAAGTCGGTGTTCTTCTCGTCGTCGGAGAACGGGGTCATGAGCAGCACACCCTCGGCAAGAGAGGTGTCGAAGCCCTCGGACCGTCCATGCCGTCTTGCGGTACAGGGCAAACCTTATGGTGCAAACGTTGACAGTTTGTTACGGAGTTCCGTTTGTAGCGAGCGTGTTTCCAATGTTTCCGCAGCGTTTCGGGGGTGGCGTTTTATGCAGCTCCCGCCGCCAGGCAAGCACGCGCCAGCACTTCACGCTAGAATGCACTCAACCTGTAATCGGTTAATCCATCCATAAGATGCACGAAGGAGCTATCTATGAGCGAACCCCTGCGCACCGTGAACGTCGGTCTGATCGGTCTGGGAACCGTCGGCGGCGGCGTGGCCCGTCTGATCAAGAGCCACCACGATGAGTACCTGGCAGCCTACGGCATCGACCTTAAGCTGACCCGCGCCTGCGCGCTTGCTTGGGAGCAGGCCGAGGCGGCAGGCATTGAGCGCGAGGCCTTTACGAGCGACTGGCACGATGTCGTCACCGACCCCGCCGTCGACATCGTCGTCGAGCTGATTGGCGGCGAGCATCCCGCAACCGAGATCTTTACCACTGCCTTCGAGAACGGCAAGCATGTCGTCTCCGCCAACAAGGCCCTGCTGGGCCGCCATGTCGAGACGCTTGCCGAGAAGGCGCGTGCGTGCGGCGTGCAGATTAAGTGCGAGGCCAGCTGCGGTGGCGGCATCCCCATTGTCAGCACACTCGAGCACGACCTGGTGGGTAACAAGATCCTGACCATCGCCGGCATCCTCAACGGCACCACCAACTACATCCTGTCGCGCATGGACGCCGAGGGCGCCGATTACGCTGACGTGCTCGCCGACGCACAGGCTAAGGGCTATGCCGAGGCCGACCCGTCCGCCGACGTCGACGGCTTCGATGCCGCCAGCAAGACGGCCATCCTCGCCTCCATCGGCTTTGGCACCCGCGTTACCACCGATGATGTGTACCAGCAGGGTATCCGCACCATCGGCGCCGAGGACATCGCCCAGGCCCGCGAGCTCGGCTACACCATCAAACTGCTCGGCATCGCCCGCAACACCGACGCTGGCGTCGACGTTCGCGTGCATCCCACGCTGATCCCCGCAGACCATATGCTCGCCAAGGTCAACGGCGCCATGAACGCCGTCTACGTGGTAGGCGACGCCGTGGGCGAGACCATGTTCTACGGCGCGGGCGCAGGCTCCTTCCCCACCGCGAGCGCCGTCGTGGGCGATATCCTGTCGCTCTCCGAGCAGATCAGCCGCGGCGTGGCTCCGCTGCCCGAGATTGAGCCCTATGGCCACAACCTCACCTTTAAGCCCATGGACGAGCTCCAGACCAAGTACTATGTGCGCCTGAAAGTCGCCGACCGCGTGGGCGCCCTGTCCGAGACGGTCGACATCTTTGCCAAGCACAACATCTCGATCTCGCTCATCAACCAGGTCGAGGACGGCAAATCGGGCGTCAGCGATGCCTGCTCGGTCATCTTCCTGACGCACCGCGCGCTCGAGAAGGACGTCCAGGCTGCCGCCGCCGAGCTTGCCAGCGTCGGCTGCGTGGCCGAGGTCGCCAACGTCCTGCGCATCGAGGACGTTGAGGCTTGGACCGAAGGCGTCATGGCGAACTAGCCCAACGCTCGCCTAGCAATACGCGCCTTGAGGGCTCCCGTCCGATGTGGGACGGGAGCCCTTTTGTCACCTGCCCTAAGCACAACGGCAAAGCATATTTGCGCGAGCCGCTCATCGGTAACGCGGGCTACCGTTCACCGATATGCAAACGCGGCCGATTCCGACTACCGCTACGCTGTGCTGCGAATGTCCGCCCGCGATGAGAGGAAGCACCATGTTGCTCGAGGGCAAGAAAGCAATCATCACCGGAGGCACACGCGGTATCGGCTATGCCATCGCCTGCCGTTTTATCGAGGAAGGCGCTGCCGTCACCGTCTTTGGCTCGCGCCAGGAGACTGCCGACACGGCCGTTGAGAAGCTGACAGCCGCCTATCCCGACGCCAAGGTCTGGGGTCGCTCCTGCGATCTCACCTCGCTCGAGGCCGTGACTGAGGCCTTTACGCAGACTGCAGCCGACATGGGCGGCTTGGACACGGTCGTCAACAATGCCGGTATCTCCCAGCGTTCACCCCTCTTGGACTACACGGCCGAGGAGTTCGCCAAAGTTATGGACCTCAACGTCGTCGCCGTCTTTAATGGCCACCAGGCTGCCGCCAAGATCATGACCGAGGCCGGCCACGGCGGCACCATCACTACCACAAGCTCGATGGTCGCCAAGTACGGCCAGCCCTCCGGTGTCGGCTACCCCACGTCCAAGTTTGCCGTCAACGGTATGGTCCAGTCGCTCTCGCGCGAGCTCGCTCCCATGGGCATCCGCGTCAACGCCGTCGCCCCCGGCGTGACTAAGACCGACATGGTCGCCAACCTGCCCGAAGAGGTCATCAAGCCCATCATCGCCACCATTCCGCTGGGTCGCATGGGCGAGCCCGAGGATGTCGCCAACGCCTTTGTTTTCCTGGCGAGCGACATGTCCTCCTATGTCACGGGCGCCGTGCTCCCCGTCGACGGAGCCGCCCGCTCCTAAGGAGCCACAAGCTTTGGCTTCAAGCTTCAACATAGCTCAACCAAAAAGGCGCGCCGTCTGAATCAACTGCAGACAGCGCGCCTTCTCCTGTTATGAAAGGGAAACTATGTCCCAGTATTTCGGATCAGAACGGGGCACGGTTTCCCCCAGGACCTCCTTGCGGAAACTGCATCCCACTCTGAGCGCCCATTCCGGGACACAGCTTCCCAACGGCCCCCGTTTCGGAAACCACATCCCGTTCCGAGCCTTCAAAGCGGGACGCGGCTTCCCCGAGAAAGTATCGACTACTTACCGTCGTCGTCTTCGGCTTCTTCGCGCGCATAGAGCTCCAGCATGCGGCGGCGGTATTCGCGCACAGCGAGCTTGGCGCGCTCCAGGCGGCGGCGCTCACGCGGAGTCAGCTCGGACGGGTCGACCTCGTCTCCATAGGTCTTATCGGCAAGCAGGTGCGCCGCGTCCACGATGCGGGCATCGATGTGGCCGCTCGCTGCCTCGGCGGAAAGACGCTCGGCAATCGTATCGAGCGTAGGCAGGCCCTCGAATACGCGACCATGGCCATGCGAGGTCAGCAGCTCGTGCTCGCGCGCGAGCAAGCTCGCTAGGTCGTGGTGGGCGCGCAAGATGTCGAGCGCATCGGATGGATGCTCGGCAACCTCTGCCACGGCGGCGACCGGTGCGGCATCCACCACGCGGTAGAAGAGCTGCGCGAGCAATGGCATCAAGAACACCGTGATGGCACCGGCGGCAACCATGACCGACGCAATATCTTGCGACAGCGCGCCCGCGTTGACGGCAACGCTCGTAACGGCAACGATGATCGGCAGCGCCGTGGTGCAGTACAGGGCCACGGTAATGCGACCATACGCCGACACATCGCGCGTCGCAGGACAAATGCTCATGGAAATAAGAATGGGCACGGCACGAATAATCAACAACGCCACGATAAAGCCCGCGAGCAAGCCCGGGCGCGACGCCACGGCCGTCAGGTCGATCTTTGCGCCCGACACGGTAAAGAACACCGGAATCAAAAAACCGTAGGCCAGACCGTCGAGCTTGGTCTCGAGCGTATGGTTGCCCTCGGGGATGATATAGCGCAGGACAAAGCCAGCGGCAAAAGAACCCAACACGATGTCGAGATCAAAGACAGCCGAGAATGCCACGAGCGTGACCAGGATGAGCACCGTCAGGCGCACGAAGGTCTGCGACGTGGTATCGGCGCGCTCCTCAACAAATGCAAAGAAGCGGCTGCCGACGCGCTTGGAGCGGCTCGGGACCACGGCCAGCAACACGCAAACCACCGCAAACAAGCCAAGGATAACGAGCGTTTGGATGCCAGTGCGGGCAGACAACAGCACCGACATGGCGAGCACGGGACCGAGCTCGCCCCAAGTGCCATACGCGAGAATCGAGTCGCCCACGCGCGTGCCGGTGAGCGAGCGCTCACGCATGATGGGCACAAGCGTACCGAGCGCCGTCGAAGTGAGGGCAAGCGTCACGGCGATACCGTCGAAATGACTGACTGAGAACCACGGGGTAAAGCGCACGGCAAGCCAGGCGATACCAAACGTGACGACCCACGTCGCCAAGCCGTAGCGCCCCTCGACGCCCGTGATGCTCTTGGGGTCGATCTCAAAGCCGGCAAGCAGGAACAAAAAGGCCAGGCCCAGCTCGGACACCAGCGAGACCTCAGCATCTACATGGATGACGCCGAGCATATGGGGTCCCAGTACCGCGCCGAGCACGAGCAAAAAGACCGTCTCGGGAACGGGTTTTCCGGGAATCGCCGAGGCGATAAAAGGACTCGCAAAGGCCACGAGTGCGATGATGGCGAGCGAAACGAATGCCATGTGATGCCTTTCTCTTGTTTGCGCTTCACTGTAGCACCCTCGCCGTCCTCAACGCGCCGCGAGCTGTCGTATCATAGTGAGGTTTACAAACATGTGGCTCAAGGCGACCGCAGGGCAGACCCCGCAAACCGACCGCTGCCGCATACCGTACCGTACGCCCAACCGATCAGGAAGGCAGGAACCAATGGTCTCTCGTATCTACGTGGAGAAGAAACCCGGGTTCGACGTCGAGGCTCAGCAGCTCAAGGGCGAGCTGACCGAAATTCTCGGCATCAAGGGCATCGAGGCCCTGAGGATTATCAACCGCTACGACGTCGAGGGCATCGACAAGGAGCTTTTCCGCTCCTGCGTGCCGACCGTCTTTAGCGAGCCCCAGGTCGATGTGACCTACGACGAGCTCCCCGCAAGCGATGGCGCCGTCTTTGCCGTCGAATTCCTGCCTGGCCAGTTTGACCAGCGCGCCGACTCCGCCAGCGAGTGCGTGCAGCTCATCAGCCAGGGCGAGCGCCCCGCCGTGCGCTCCGCCAAGGTCTATATGATCTCGGGCGCTCTGGACGAGGCCG
>OKRS01002024.1_pt1 | contig 12268 bp, 6 predicted proteins | sample 1601191 | NCBI WGS metagenome assembly OKRS01 (sample SAMEA3541509, study PRJEB24748) | human gut metagenome | biome: human gut; feature: human-associated habitat; material: faeces | place: China | collected 2012
TATTTGGCTGTCTTTAGGAAATATAAAGTGGGAATAAGCTGAATATCCCTAAATAATATCCCCATCCTCAATGTCACACAAATGAGGATGGGGATATTTTGTATAGCTCTGTCCAAAAGACGAATGAGAATACTCTCACTTTTATCTCATTCGCATTTATGCTATTTTAGTAAACAACCCTTGGTCGCGTTTTTATTCGTCTACTCCAAACAGCGGATCCTCCGGCATAACCATTACAGGCTTCTGGTCGGCAAGCTTCAGCAGTTTCTCTGAAACATACTTCTTGTCTACCACGAGACGGAACATATATTCGTTGAACCACTCGTTGGTCATGATGAGACAGCCGCCCTGTCCCCATGATGGCCCCCAGCTGTTCTCAACCTTCCACTTCAGAGGATTGCCCTGAGCGTCGAGGTCTACGGCAGAGAGAGTCATGGCGTGTGTAGAACCGCTGTCGAATGTCTCGATGCGCTCAGCCTTGTTCATAGGGAATGTTGTAGAGAAGAGCGAACCATAGTCGAAGTTGTTCACGTCGCAGTAGCCGCGCTTACGGTCAAGGAACTTGCCCACGTCGTATGAACTGTACATCTTCTTGCCGTCCTTCAGCGATGCGATGGCGAGCTTTGCTATCTCATCCATAGGCAGGTTCAGATATTTCCAGTTGTGTCCGTCGTAGGTGTGACGGTCGAAGTCCACCTCGTAAGTCTTGTAGTACTCGCGACGAGGATCGTTCATCACCATGATGAATGTGCCGTTCAGCGACTCCTTGCCTGTGAGCAGTTTGAAGAACTCTTTCGGAGTATATTTCTTAGCTTCGAGACTCTTTCCGTTCTTGTCCTTGAAAGCGTATGTGAACTCTGTTACAGGCTCACCGAGTGTGAGCTTCAGCATGTGGTATACAGTGCCGAGCATCTGTGTCTTCTCTGCCTGGATAGCCTGCTTTGATTTCTTTTCTGCCACCATCTTGCGCAGTTTCAGTCCGTATTCACGCAACTTGGTTGTTATAAGCGATGCCATCTTGCTTGTGTTCTCGGCAGAGAATGTTTCAGGCATTGCGCTCATAGGCACAACACCATATTTCTCTGTCAGGTCGGCAACACCGCAGAACGTACCGCCGTCGTTGAGCGGATTCTTGAAGAAGAACTGCACGCGCTTGTCGTCCATCGGCTTATTGGCACAGTCGATAACGCCCTGCAGGAAGAGGTTAGCCTTCTCCAGCTGGTCGTAGAAGAAGAGATAGTCCTGCGAGAGATCCACCTTCAGCGAGTCGCTCTGTGCAGCGAAGTTGCCGCGTATGACGTTGAATCCGCTGAACATCCAGCATCTTCCGCTCTGCTTCTGGTCGTGGATATTCTGCTTCTTTGTCTCCACGCTGAAGTGAGTGTCAAGCTCACCTGCCGTAGCGAAGTTCTTTGCCAGGTCATTGATTGAGTTCGATGCGATGGCATTGAACAGAGCTTTGTCAGCTGCGCCCTGCGACTGTGATTTCTTGATTTCCGAAAGCATCTTCTGCGAGATGCCGCCATCTTTCTGCTGTGCCGAGATATTCATCGACACGGCAGCGAGCATAAAGCCCGCGAGTAAAAGTTTTTTATTCATTGCCTTTTTTATATTATTTTATATTATTTATTCGCTCTAAAATATCCCTGCCGTGCGTTTTCTGACAGGCAACAGACGCCAAGACGTATGAAAAACAGAATGCAACAAACCGTCTTCCAATATTTTTCTCCGTAAAAATTGCTTCGTTTTTCATTTCTCGCTCGCCACAGATTAACATAGGCAGATTACGTCTGCAAATTTAAGATAATTATTCGACAAAGCAATAAAAAGAATTGGAAAATAGCATCTTCTATATTATTAATATGGTATAGTTGGAAAGTTTTATGTAATTTTGCAATACGAGGATTGTTTTTATATATAATAATAGGTTAAAAAGGCAAATTCATATGGATAGCTTATTGATAGTCGAAGACGACATCGCCTATTCTACCATGATGCAGACATGGCTCAGGAAGAAAGGCTTTGACGTGGACAAGGTCAGCAACGTGAAAGCTGCGGTAAAGATAATAAACTCCGACAAGCAATACCATCTGGTATTGTCAGACCTTCGTTTGCCAGACCATGACGGACTGTTCCTGCTCGACTGGATGCGAAAGAGCGGTATCAACATCCCGTTTATCGTCATGACAAGCTATGCTGAAGTACAGAATGCCGTGCTCGCCATGAAGTCTGGCGCAAACGACTATATCGCAAAACCTGTGCAGCCGGACATTCTTTTGCAGAAGATACATGATGCCATCAACGCTGCAAACAGAACTGACGCTTCTGAAACGGCTCCTGCTCCGAAAGAGGAAAGGACAGGAAAAGTCTTCCCTGCCAACAACTCTAACGATACTAATGCCAGAGAAAACGAATCCTCTACCCCATCACGCTATATTGAAGGAACAAGCGAAGTTTCAAAACAGCTCTACGACTATGTCCGTCTTGTGGCACCAACACCAATGTCGGTGCTCATACTTGGTGCCAGCGGCACCGGCAAGGAGTATGTTGCCCACCGCATTCACGAACTGAGCCAACGTAAAGACAAGCCATTCTTCGCTCTCGACTGCGGAGCGATTCAAAAGGAGGTGGCAGCATCTGAATTCTTCGGACATGCGAAAGGAGCATTCACCGGGGCTGTAACGGACAAGAAGGGTGCCTTTGAGGTGGCAAACGGCGGCACGCTGTTTCTTGATGAAGTAGGAAACCTGTCATACGATGTACAGGTGCAACTCCTACGTGCCATACAGGAAAGGAAAATCCGTCCGCTTGGATCCACAAAGGAGATAGATGTAGACATACGTCTTGTATGTGCCACAAACGAGAATCTTGAAAAGGCTGTTGCTGAAGGAACCTTCCGCGAGGACCTGTACCACCGCATCAACGAGTTCACAATCTATATGCCGGCACTGAAAGACCGCGGCACCGACATTTTCCTCTTTGCCAATCTCTTCCTCCGACTTGCCAATGAAGAACTGGGGCGCAACATCATTGGCTTCGACGCAAAGGCATCAGAGATGCTCATGCGTTATGAATGGCCTGGCAACCTGCGCGAGCTGAACAACGTGGTAAAGCGTAGCGTGCTGCTTTGCCGAGGCGACAAGATTGGAGTGGAACAGCTCAATATGTCAATGACAAACACTTCTACAAAGCCTAAGGATTTGTCCTTGCACAATATTAACGAGGAGAAGGAACGCATTCTATCCGCCTTGCGCTCCTGTGGTGGCAACAAGTCGAAAGCTGCCATACTGCTTGGCGTTGACCGCAAGACGCTTTACAACAAGTTGCAGAAATACGGTATTTAACCCAAATCATTAGGTCGTTTGGGGGTTAAATCCGTTCTTTCATTTCTGCAACTACCTTGCTGAATTCATTCTTCATTATCAGAACATCTTCTGACAATTCCTTGTCGGAAAGCTTTTCAACATATTTTGGAGAGAGGGCCACAAGTCTCTCGCAAATTCTTGAGTCTATCATCTTCATCAGCGGCAGCGACTTGTGTGCCACATGGGCTACCTTTCTCCTCAAGTCATCAGCCTTTGCATTGCCGAGCAATCCTATAAACTCCTCCAATTCGGAGATATAGCCGCTGAAGATTTCCCTCTCAGCGTCTTTGTCGCCTTCGGCAAATGCCGTCAGTTGTCCGAACTTGTCTGTTGACTTTCCCTTTATCTCTTCTTTTATCTCAACAGACAATGCCTTTGCAAGTTCATTGATACTGAATGGTTTGAACAAGCATCCATCAAAACCGCATGCAAGCAATTCCTGCTTTATTGTAGGCTCATGGGCTGTCATGGCAAATATTCTCTGTCCCCTACCCTTTACAATCCTCTTCAAGAATTCTGTTCCACTCATCTCCGGCATTTCAATGTCAACAAACATTATGTCAGGACGGAATGAGTCAATCTCCTTCAATGCTTCGCTTGCGTGCGTCATAGCCTTGACGGTAAACAGCTTCTGCTTGTCTATCCTGCCAAGCATTTCCGTCAACAGATTCAATTGGAGTCTGTCGTCATCTACAATAAGAATGTTCTTATTGCCTATTGTTGTCGCAAAACCCTTTTTAGCCTGTCCCTTGTCATCTGATTTTTTATCTTCATTGCATTCCTCACCGGACTCCAACGGCAGGAACACGATAAAGCTGCTGCCCTTGCCTTTTTCTGATACGAGCTTTATCTTTCCTCCGAGAATCTCCACAAGCTCCTTCGTTATGGCAAGTCCGAGTCCTACCCCTTCCGTACCCTGTGCATCGGAAAGTCTGGTGAACGCCCTGAACACCCTCTCGCTTTCCTCCCTGGTCATGCCTCTTCCGGTATCGTTCACACAAATCTTTATCCATTGCCTGCCATCTACGGTCTTTGCTTCCATATCCACAGTTACGGTTACGCTGCCCTCTGCCGTATACTTGATGGCATTGCCCGTCAGATTATCTATAATTTGCTTTATCCTGAAGGTGTCTCCCTTATACATACGGTCCAGTTTCTCATCGTCAGCACGCACACTTATCTCCAGTCCTTTTTCGGTAGCCTGTGGTTTCATTACCTCCACACAGTCTGCGACAAGCCGATTAGGACAGAACGGCACAGGATGAGGTTCCACCTTTCCTGCATCCAGTCTGTGATAGTCAAGCAATGCTCCTACGAGATTAAGCAGATGGCGTGCTGAGGTACCTATGTTGTCAATATACAACTGCATCTGCCGGTCAAGGTGTCCCCCCTTCATCAGTTCTATGAATCCGGAAATAGAAGCTGCCGGTGCCTTAATGTCATGGGTTATGGTCAGCAGCAGCTGTTCCCTTTGCCTCATTATGCGCTCCGTCTCATCCTTTGCCTCCTCTATATTCCGGCGGTATTCCCTTTCACGCCTGATGCTTCGTCTGATATAAGACGAGAGTACTATTGCGGTAGCAGCAGCAGCCATGGCAAGCAGTATTATCTTCAGCAACACATCCTGCCGTGCCTCTCTGTCTTTGTCAAGCGACTCCTGCAGTGCTTTATGCTCGTCAGCACGTATGTCTGCCATAATCTGCGAGATGCGCTGTGTCAGTTCCATTCCCATTATCTGTTGTCGCTGCTCTCTTCTCTTTATATTACTGCTTGCCCGTCGCTCGTTCTTTGCCTGTTGCTGGCGTATCTGCTTCAACACATCGGCGACGGTATCGGCAATGTCAACGTTGTGACTCAGAGAGTCGCTTACGTTTTTCCTGGAGTGACGAGCCACATGCACCGTATCGTAACGCTGCTTACGGAAAGCATCGCCAAGTCTGCCGAAAAATGTTTTCTTCGTCTTCACCACCTCATAAACAGTCTCCTTGTCCTCTTTTATTTCCAACGCCTTCTGCTTCATCATCACAGAGTCATGTCCCTGACTGAGACTTTTCACTTTATCCATATAGAACCTGTCGGCATCGGCATTGCCCATTATCCTCATCAGTATAAAGGTGTTCTGTCTCTTCATCTGCACAAGATATTCCAATGAGTCGATACGCACTGTGGCACTGTCATTGCCAAGGCATTTCTTCAGAGTCTCCGCTGCGGCAAGGGTCTGCTCCACGGCATTGTTAAACTCCGGCAGCTTGTCATACAGTCCAAGGCAGATGGCTCTCTCCTTGTTGTTTACTTCGAGTACACTATACACCAGTCTGTCGGTCAAATCTCGGCGCATCATGAATTGCTTCTCCGCCTTGTCAACAAGCATCACCGACTGCGTGTTGCCATACACGAGCCAACTGGCGAGAATTATTATCGCCGTCATCAGAATATAACCGACTGTCGCCTTTCCTGTAATGTCAAACTTTACCATAAAAACTTTTACCTAAAAGAATATTCCTATAAATCCCAGCTGCAAACTTACAAAATATTTATTCAAAAATATGCATCAAACTGTATTTTTTTGTGGTTCATCCTACATTTCGAGTGATACTGTTCATTATGTTTTTTCTGTGTGAAACTATCGCTCCAAAATCAACCTCCAAACAACTTCAAATAGAAAGTTACCGAATTTCTATGAGAAAGTTACGGACTTTCTATTGGAAAGTTACCGAATTTCTAAATGATGACAAAATTCTATGCTCACAGAGGCTTGGAGTAAATGTCAGAACCGAGCTATATAGACGTGCTGGGCAAACTGTTTATTTATACAGTATGATTGGATATTTATGCAAAAAGGCTGTCAGAATGTTTTTGTATAAGCGTTGGACAGAATCTCCTGTTTACATCACTCCAAATATCGGATGAGCCAATATCCTACGAATATCTTATGCTGCAAAAGTATCTTCATATCCGTTCTTGAATTTTATACAATTCATATGTTCGCTTCGCACTTGTTGATTGGCAATTGATATGTCGTTCCGTTCGAAGAAATAATACGATAGCCAACACGCACGAGAGTATATCCGCTATCGGTTGCGCTATGGATATTCCGTCTAATTGAAACCACCGGCTTAACAATATCAAACACGGAATAAATATAAGACCTTGACGGCTAATTGACAGTATTAAAGCGCTGGGTATGCTACTTTAAGGGGAGCATATCTCGAATGGCATCCAAAATAGGAACCGCCGTATGCCGAACGGCACGTACGGTGGTGTGAGAGATCGGTAAATACGAAAGTAGGAGATAAACACCTATGATTAGAGTTTACCTCCTACTCGATTCATTCTCATTTTCATCAACTGTAAGATGGTAAGAGGCAAATTGCCAATAATAATTATTAAAGGTGTAGGCAAAGTGTGACAAGTATCAGAAAAAAATGTGTACCTTTGCACACATATTGACTGAACATATGCACGGCATAGACATCAAAGAGGACGAACTGTTGGCGATGGGCGGCGGCATACTCGACACGCTGCTCATTGACCGCACCACAGGTGAGAATATCATCTGGGCAACGGATGACTATGCCCATCTGGGGGATGGCTACACTTTCCACAACCATATCACAGTAGAGCAAATAACAGGCGAGCACCACAACGTGATTCAACCGCGAGTGTCAAAGAGCGAGGAAGAGCGCAGACTAAGAGCACGGAAGATGGCTGAGGTGTTCACGCCCTCATGGGTGTGCAACAAGATGAACAACGGCGTGGACGAAGCGTGGTTCAAGCGCAGTCCTGTGTTCAACGTGCCTCACGATGAAGGGCAGCGGCACTGGTGGGAGCCAACGAAGGAGAAGATTGTCTTTCCTGAAACGCTGAGCGATGACGAGCAAAAGTCCGGTAAGCACAAGACTTGGCAGGAGTACGTCAGGATGGGCGTGATAGAAATCACCTGTGGCGAGGCTCCGTTTCTTACCAGCCGCTACGACACGGTGAGTGGCGAGGCCATCACAGACCTGGGCAAGCGCATCGGCTGGCTCGACAGAAAGATGCGAATAGTCAACGAGAACACCGATAGTGAAGCTGACTGGCTGCATTGGACGCGCATGGCCTACAAAGGCACGCTCGGCTACGAGTGGCAGGGCGACAATTTGCTGCTAGCTCGCGAGAATCTGCTGATGTCGTGCTTCGACTACTACGAGGACCGCTTTGGCAAAGAGCCGTCTTTGGAATTTGTCAAGGAGATAGCTGAAATCATATCATGGAACGTGTTCCAGATGGACGGGTTGAAGTTTGTCATCCCTCGCAGTTGTCGCACCAAGACTTTGAAAATGCCAGACCTGATTACGGGTGAAGTCAAAATCAAGAAAATAGAGTGTGAGGGCTGCAAGAAGGGCTTGATTCATCGTCACAACGGCATATATGTGCAGACGATGGATTGGGACACGGGCAAAACTATCCGATTTGACCATATAAACGGACTTGCTAAAAAGGAAAAGCTATGATGAATACTGAGATAGTTGACAAACTGATTGTTGGCCGTGTTGAGCCTCACATCTATGCTTTCGAGACCAATACCGTGCCCAATTACTTGAAGATTGGCGACACCTACCGACCTGTGGAGGTGCGACTGAACGAATGGCGGCGATACTTCAAGGACTTGACCAAACTCTACGAGCATGTGGCCAAGGTCGATGAACGCTATTTCAGGGATTACGAGGTTCACAAGTTCGTTGTTACAGAGAAGCAGCGCAAGCAGATTGCTCGCGAGGATTTTCCTGACCTGCCACACTTCTCGAATGAATTCTTCAAGAATGCAGTTCCTTCAGACATTGACGAAGCCATTGACGACATAACCGACAGCGCACACCAAAACAATGGACGTTATAAGTTCTACTCGATGCAGGACGGACGAGTGCCAGAGGAATTTCATTACACACGCGATGAAGTGCCTCTCACACCACGCCCCAACCAAGAGGATGCAATAAGGCGTTTCGACGATGCCGTCAACAACAAGCGTCGCACCCATTTGCTGATGTATGCCGTGATGCGCTTTGGCAAGAGTTTTACGGCGATGTGCTGTGCTCAAAAGCTAAGGAAGTCAGACTTGGTTCTAGTAGTCTCGGCAAAGGCAGATGTAAAATCAGAATGGAAAAAGACTGTCGAGAAGTTCAAGAACTTTGAGGAATACCAATACGTTTCCAGCGAGGACTTGAAGCGTAACCATCGGCTGATTTCAGATGCCAAGCGCAACCATCAGAAGTTGGTCGTGTGCCTGACGCTGCAAGACCTGAGCAGCCCTGAAATCAAAGAACGGCACAAACAACTGTTCAAGAATGCCATCGACCTGCTGATTGTTGACGAGACCCACTTTGGTGCTCGCGCGGAGCACTATGGTTCTGTGCTGGCAAAGCCATCGAACGAAAAGATACTGAAGCAGGAGAAGAAACATAATGACGAGTCAGTAGAAGACCTGCTGGAGCAGACAAAACAACTGAAAGCGAAAGTGCAGCTGCATCTTTCTGGCACGCCTTACCGCATATTGATGGGTAGCGAATTTACGAAAGATGACATCATCAGCTATTGCCAGTTCACCGATATCATAAAGGCCAGCCAGGAGTGGGACGCACAGAATCTTGACGAGAAAGAGGAATGGGAGAATCCCTATTTCGGCTTCCCGCAGATGGTCAGGTTTGCTTTCCACCTCAATTCCTCTTCTTTGCAAAAACTGGAAGAGCTAAAGGAGGCAGGCATCACGACTGCCTTCCAAGAACTTTTCCGTCCATTGTCCATCCAGAAGAATACAGATGGTGGTCACAAGCAGTTCAGGCATGAGAAAGAAGTGCTCGATCTGCTGCAAGTCATTGACGGTAGCAAGGAGGATGAAAACGTCATGGGCTTCCTTGATAATGAACGCATCAAGCAGGGCAAACTTTGTCGGCACGTAGTGATGGTGCTGCCATTCCGTGCTTCCTGCGATGCTATGGAAGTACTGATACGCCAGAATCAAGGCGTGTTCAAGAATCTTGCTGAATACAAGATACTGAACATCACAGGTGTAGAGGATGAAAAGACTTATCGCAATCTTTCCGACGTAAAGAAGGAGATAGCCGATTGCGAGGCTAACGGCATTAAAACGCTGACGCTGACCGTTCAGCGAATGCTAACAGGCTCCACTGTGCCAGAATGGGACACGATGCTCTATCTGAAAGATACGGCTTCACCGCAGGAGTACGACCAAGCCATTTTCCGCCTACAGAACCCATACGTGGCAACATACATGGATGAAGATGGACGGGTGGTCAAGCGCAACATGAAGCCACAGACGCTGCTCGTTGACTTCGACCCTGACCGCATGTTCTTCCTGCAGGAACTGCGCGCCCACATCTATGACATCAATACAGATGCCAACGGCAACAGCAACCTGCTGGAGCGCATAAAGCGAGAGCTGGAGGTCTCTCCCATTGTGTGGCTCAACAAGGATAAGTTGCAGGAGGTAACGCCCAACGATATCATGGCCTTCATTCGCAAATATAACAGCGAACGAAGCGTGCTTGATGAAGCAATGGACATACCTGCTGACGCATCCCTGCTCGACATAGATGTGCTGCGCGAAGAGATTATGCGGCAGCAACCTATAGGTACGCGAGGCGGTCTGAAATTGAACCCTGTCGAGGGCGAGGGTGATGACGATGTTGACACAGGCGACACAGAGCCTGCAAAGGGAGATGACACCTCTGCATCAACGAAGTCGGACAAAGAAAAGGTTGACGAGGACACGAAGTTCAGGGAACGTATGGCTACGCTCTACTCTCGTATTCTTTTCTTTGCTTTCCTGACTGAAAAACGTGTCATTTCGCTGGGAGATGTGTTGGTTGCCATCGCTGAAGGCAACAATAATCCGCGCATTGCCAAAAATCTGGGATTAAGGCCACAGGCACTCGCTTTGATGCAGCGTCACATGAATCCTCACGTCTTGCATGAACTTGACTACAAAATCCAGAACATCAACGACCTTGCCAACGACCCAGACAAGGAGGCTTTCGAGCGAGTAGAGACTGCAATGAAGCAGTTTGGCCGCTGGTCGGATTCGGAGGTGGTGACACCTGTTGACGTAGCGCAAAGAATGCTCCGTCAGATACCGCGAGAGCGTATTGGCAAAGACGCGAAGTTCCTCGATATAGCCTCTAAGGAGGGCGAGTTTGCCTATGCCATCTTGCAGGAGTTTGGCAGCGAATATAAAGACAAAATTTACTCCATCCCAACATCGTCTACCGCCTACGAGTTCACTCGCAAGGTGTATGAGTCGTTGGGGATGCCGATAGAAAACATAGCAAGCAATTTTAATTCATACGACCTCATCGGCCCACACGGCGATGAGATTATAGAAAGGATAAAGAATATGGGAATAACAGTAGCAGTGGGCAATCCTCCGTATCAGGACGAGGGCGGCTCTGGCGGCACTAACGATGCACCGATATTCCAAGATTTCAGCATGGCGGCAAAGACACTGTCAAGCCCGTTCTCCACGCTTATCATTCCATCGAAGTGGTTCACTGGCGGTCGCTCCAACCTGCTTGACCCATTCAGAAAGGAAATGCTTACTTGCGGAACGGTGTCACATCTGACGGCCTTCAACGACGCTGGCGAACTCTTCCCCAAGGATGTAGAGATAAAAGGCGGCGTGTGCTTCTACCTGAACGATGCCGAGCACGAGGGTGAGTGCAATTATTCGCTGGTCAAGAAGGGCGATACAGAGTCTGCACAGTTGATTCTGAAAGACCTCGACGTTATCATCAGAGAGCCGAAACTGGCCAAGATTGTTGACAAGGTGATGCAGCAGGCTCGCACGGAGAATCGTGGCGTTGTGGAGTCCATCATCTCGTCGGATACGCCTTTTGGCATTCCGACGAATCCTAAGACCAGCAAGAAGCATCCATTTGACGTAAGCGATGAACAGACTAATGAGTTTGACATAAAGCTCTATTATTGGGGCCACAATGTCAGGCTTACGGGATTTGTCAGAAGAACCGACATCCGCAAGAACAGCGATGACATAGATGCCATAAAGGTGTTTATTCCCAAGGCTGGCGGCTCAGGAAACGACCAAATAGTGCTGGGTGAGCCAATCTTGGTTGATACTCCTGCCGTTTGCTCGCAGACCTACCTCTACGCCAAGTTCGACACTGTGACAGAAGCCCAGAACTTCATCAGCTATCTGAAGACACGCCTCTTCCGCTTGCTCGTCTCGTCGATGAAGATTACGCAGGATGCGATGGCTGGTGTCTATCACTTCGTGCCGATGCAGGACTTCTGCCAGGCTTGGACGGACGCAGCCCTCTATGAGAAGTACGACTTGACTCCTGATGAAGTCAAGTATATTGAGGGTATGATTAAGCAAATGTAAAAATATGTCTCGCTTCGCCCATTACTACATCAAGTACAAGCACGACTTCGGCCCGCATGAGTGGGACGACAGACAGCGGCATCTGGATGCTCTCTTCGAAACCGACGAGAGCATTGCGTTTGTTGTGGGCGAGGATGAGAAGAAGAAGGTTTACAAGCACAGAGTGTATCGCTTGAAGGCTGCATCAGGCATCATCGTGATGCGCTTTGCCAATGATATCGACCTACCTGTGGAGCGTGACTTCAAGCCACGCTGGCCGACGGATTCACTCGCTCGGAAATCATCGAAGGGCATTTCAAGGACAAAAACGGCCAGTGGCTGAGCCGCCAATGGCTGCAGAGCTTCGCCGAGCACACGCCGATTTATTGGTGGCTCTTCCCGCTGAGCTTTGTGGGCGTATCGGCGGTAGTTGTTCTGACGGTAGTGGCACAGTCGTGGCGCGTAGCCACGGAAAACCCGGTGGAGAGCATAAAGACGGAGTAATATGAATTAAGCCCAAATTTAGAGA
>OKRS01002025.1_pt1 | contig 12262 bp, 7 predicted proteins | sample 1601191 | NCBI WGS metagenome assembly OKRS01 (sample SAMEA3541509, study PRJEB24748) | human gut metagenome | biome: human gut; feature: human-associated habitat; material: faeces | place: China | collected 2012
AAAACTATTATTTTATTTGATATATTTCGCACAGCTGGAATCTTACCAATCACACGATACATAGGCTCCAATTCTTTCATTCCTTCCACTAAACTGACTTCATTTTGAAATGTAAAATCAGGCAATAAATTCTGCAGCTGCTTCCCATTTTTTATGCCCCATGTGAATTTTGCACGGCTGCCCTCAATGGACTTCTCCTTGAATCGTTTTGCAACAGCCGGATTCATGATCTCAACCGCTACAGCAGCTTTTTCAAACCGCTTTGAGATCACCGCAAAAATCTGCTTCACATCTGCATCGGACAGGTACATGGTCAGACCCTCGATGATTACCAGTGCCGGCATATCCTGCTCTGTGATTTTGCTGCCCCAGTCATCCATGGCAGACATGGCAATCTGCGAAATCGTGCCGTTCTCCGGCAGCAGCTGTTCCCGCACAGCAATCGTCTGCGGCAAATCCAAGTTGTACCAGTGCGAATACCCCTGCATGCGATAGCATCGGGTATCCAGTCCGCAGGCGATGTTGACGACTACTGCACCGGCATTTTTGGCGAGCCATGCCCCCACCAGCTGGTCGAGCACCAGTGTGCAGGCGATGACACCGCTGTGCATGGCGGAATCCTTGTCCGCAAGGGAAAAATCATAGTGGAGTTTGCCAATGATCTCCTCCGCTTTTTTGTCTTGAATCACGCCACGACCTGCGCTCTCCTTGGCACGGGCATATACCGTTTGCAGCATGGTTTCCGGCACGCCGGAAAGTGTTATTGTTTCAGCCATATCAATGCAACGCTCCCTTTCCATCTCTATAGTTAGAGAATGCTAGCCACAATCCATTGAAAAAGCCGCACGAAAGCAGCGGTTCATAGAGTTGTGAATTTCAATTACTTCTATTATACCATATTACCACTGCAATTACAACCATTTTCAACAAGAAATTCACGTGCCCCCCGCTGCAAAACAAACAGCCCGGAATCCTATTGCGGAATTCCGAGCTGTTTTCTTTGAGATACCGTGAAAACTCTAATCGTTCAGCAGTCCCACCACGACCTGCCGCTGCGTTCCGTCATCGGTGCAGGTGATGATGGTGATTCTGTCATCGCCGAAATCGTCAAGCACCCAGACGTCATCCGGATCAACGATTTTGCTTTCAGTCACAGTGTAATGATACGCCTGCTTTTGCTTGTCATACAGCGTGATCTCCATGCCGATCTCGACGTTTTTCAGGTTGTTGAAATATTCTTTGTACAGTGTGCTGCTGTGTCCAGCAATGCAATAATTGCCCTCGCCGAAGTCCCCGCTGTCCTTGAAATGCCCTGTCGCTTTGGAAAGCGTTTCGTTATCAGTGCCCTCTAAAATAGGGGCTTTGATGTCTAGATCTGCAATTTCCACAACAGGATTATTATCGAGCAATATCTTCTTTTGGTAAAGTCGATAACACTTTCGGACACCGAAAAATCCAAGGATGCTGACACCAATCAGAACTGCAATGAGTCCTGAGAGAAACATCGCCCACTGCTTTTTGGTCTTACGCATCTTCTTTACGCTTGAGGACACCCGACGCCTTTACTGCACCGAATCCGAAACCCATGAACAGTACCGCACCCACGCACAGAAACCAGTTTGTCATGGAGTTGTTTCCGGTCTGGGGCAGATTGACTTCCGTGTTGGAGGAGTCTGTGCCGGTACCGGTCTTCGGGTCAACGGTATAAACATCCAGCACATTGCCGTTTTCGTCGGTCAGCGTGATCTTGCAAGTATTCTCCGAACGTGCAGTGATTTCTGCATTCGCAGGTGTGATGCCTGCCTTTTTCTGGTAGTCGCTGATCGCCCAGCTGCAAAGATCTTCGTCTGCAATGTTGGTCACGCTCATGGTATCCGATGTTGTGGTCAGCGTGGTTTCTGCGGTTTCGGATTCGGCGGTGTGTGTCGTCGGTGTTGTAGAGGTTTCTGTGCTGGATTCTGTTATGGAAGAAGTGGGATTTGTAGTTGCGGAAAATGTTTCGCTGGTGGCAGTCGTTGCCTTTGTTGTAGTAGTCGTTCCGCTGGTAGTAGTGCTTGCCTTGGTCGTGGAAGTCGTTCCGCTGGTGGCAGTCGTTGCCTTGGTTGCAGAAGTTGTTCCGCTGGTTGTCGTCGTTGCCTTGGTTGCAGAAGTTGTTCCGCTTGTTGTCGTCGTTGCCTTGGTTGCAGAGGTTGTTCCGCTGGTGGCAGTCGTTGTCTTGGTTGCGGAGGTTGTTCCGCTGGTGGCAGTCGTTGCCTTGGTTGCGGAGGTCGTTTCGCTGGTGGCTGTTGTTGCCTTGGTTGTGGAAGTTGTTCCGCTGGTGGTAGTCATTGCTTTGGTCGTGGAAGTTGTTCCGCAAGTTGTAGTCGTTGCCTTGGTTGCAGAGGTCGTTTCGCTGGTTGTCGTCGTTGCCTTGGTTGTGGAAGTCGTTCCGCTGGTGGCTGTTGTTGCCTTGGTTGCGGAAGTCGTTCCGCTGGTGGTCGTCGTTGCCTTGGTCGTTGCAGTTGTTTCGTTTGCAGTAGTCGTCGTTGTTGTCGTGGTGGTAGTAGTTGTTGTGGTAGTTGTGGTCTGTGCATTTACGACAACCGTGCCGGTCACAACGTTGTAATTGTCGCTGTCCTCCGGTGTGAACTCCCAGGTCAAGGTGTTTTCTCCGGCAGTCAGTGCTTTGATCTCGCTGATAATTTCCGCCAGACCCTTGGTGTTGTTTCCGCTGAGAATCAGCTTCAGCTCGCTCACAAGGTCGCCCTCGGTGTGGGTATCGCCGTCCACGGTCACCTCAACCGTCGGGTTCGCTTTGGCAATGTAGAAGGTCAGTTCCATTCCCTTGGTTGCGCCGTTTTTCGCTGTCAGCAGCAGCTTCGTCTGTACCTTTTCGGCAGCCTTTTCCGGTGTGCCGGAAAGCACGCCATCCTCTGTCAGCGTCAAGCCCTCCGGCAGAGTGCCGTCCTCATCCAATGCAAACTGAATGCTGCCTAGAACATCAAGGTTTTCCACAAACAGAGTCAGATCCAGCGGTGCGATTTCCTGCTGATAAGTCAGTTTCATGGTGTCGCTCACACCCTCAGAGAGCACGATCTCCACCGGCACTTTCTTGACGGTGATCGCAGTGTCACCAGTCAGCGTATCGCTTTCGGCAAGCTGTTCCCCACCCTTGAAATACTGGTAGACATACGCCTGATCCGGAGATCCCTCCAGCTTGTCGCCGGAATTGTGGTAGGAAGTCTTCGTTTTCGCATCCTCGCCGAAGCTCTCGTCATAGGTCAGTTCCAGACGGCAAACCTGCTTGGAATCGGCATTCAGCGTGGGGTATTTTTCGGTAGAAAGATTCTGGTAGAAAGCGATATTGGACTGGTCGCCATTCAGCAGATAGCAGACTTCACCGCTCTTGAACTGTTCTGCGGTTTTGCCGCCATTTTCATCTTCTGTGTCTGCGAGGTAGTAGCAATTTGTGATTGGGCCAATATTGTATCCACATATACCGCTTATATCAGCACCTGAGCTAGCAGTAACAGTTCCTGTGTTATAGCAATTTGAAATTGATGCAATACAGGAACCACACACACCACCCACAGAAGCTCTTGAGCCGGTAGCGGTAACAGTTCCTGTGTTATAACAGTTTGCGATTGTGCCACTATTTTGTCCACATATACCGCCTATAGCAGCAGATGACTCAATAGCGGTAAGATTCCCTGCATTATAACAGTTTGTGATTGTGCGGTCATTGCTTCCACACACACCGCCCACAAAATTATTTCCTTTGAAATAGGAATCAACAACGCCAACATTTTTTATGTTGCCACATGAACGTCCAAACAAACCAACATACTCAGCGTCTTCATCATTAAAGTACAATCCGCTGACTGTGTGATCTTGTCCGTCGAACGTGCCAGAATATATGTTGCTAGCATTTCCTATGTTGCTAACATTTCCAATGGGTGTCCAATCTCTCCAGCCTTCTGCCTTGTTGCCGTCACAGCCGGAGACATCGCCCTCATTGACGGAGATATCCGCTGTGAGGACAGCGTTCAGACTGTATTCACCGTTGTTCACCTTGTCTGCGAACCAGTACAGCTGACCGGCGTTGGAGATCTCGTATGTGCCGTCGCCATCGCTATCCTCTGCCGGCTGATAGTGGGTGGTGTCGTTCTGGCAGAAACCGTTGGCATCAAAGTCGTGCTGCATAATCGTCACCGAATCCGCCCGGTCTTCAAAATCATTCTTTGTCAGTGCCGTACCGCAGACAACAGTAATCGCCAGTGAATCAGAGCAGTCCTCAAACACACCGCCTCCGATGCTGGTCACGCTGTTCGGAATCGTCATACGCTCTAAGCTCGTGCAGCCGGCAAACACACCATGTCCGATTCTGGTAACACGATCTGGAATTGTCACATGTTTCAAGCCAGTACATTGATAAAAAGAATAGCTATCGATATTTGTAACACTGCTCGGAATCGTAATACTCTCTAAACTGCTGCACTCCCGAAATGTTCCATTTCTGATATCTGTAATACCTTCCGGAATTTCAACGCTGGCTAAACTGCTGCACCATATAAATGCATCTTCCCCGATATCCGTAACACTCTCCGGAATTGTGATGCTTGTTAAGGCCGTACACATCTGAAATGCGGAAGTTCCGATACTTTTTACACTGTTTGGGATTGTCACACGCTCCAAATTCGTGCAGCTTTGAAAGGCAGAAGTTCCTATGGTATCGACACTTTCCGGAATTGTAACGCCGGGCAAACTGCTGCAGCAGGCAAATGAAAAACTGCCGATTTCAGTGACGCTATCAGGGATCATGACATCGACTAATCCGCTGCATCCCCAACACATATTCTTTCCGATTCTGGTAACGCCGTCTTCGATCACCAGACTTGTAATATTGGCATTCCCGTATACAGGACTTTTATCATTATAAGCGTAATCTCTCATTGCGCCTGTACCGCTGATGGTCAGTGCTCCGTTGTCATACAGTGTCCAAACCAGACCGTCATCTTCTGTTTTTGTCCACGTCACTGCGCCCGTATTCCCTGCATCCGCATTCTCCGCATTCGCAGCAATCTCCCACCGGATATTTTGCAGCGTTCCGCTCGGGAAATACAGCAGCGTTCCCGCTGCCATGACCGCTGCCGACAAAAGGGCAGCCAGCCGTTTCCACTGTTTCTTCACAATATGCCTCCTTTTTGTTTGAGGTGTGTCACACACCTGCGATATCTCTATTATATCACACCCGTTCGTTTGGTGTCAAGAAAAAATCAAACATTCAGCAGAAATTATACAACAAATCATAACATTTCAGTATTCTCGATAAACGGACAGCAAAAACGAGGAACAGGCGGTTAACGCCTGCTCCTCGTGCCGGGGGTACGGGATATGAAGCTCACTGTTTGTGTGCTGAAGAAATATCAAAGGTCCAAAATGAAAGCGGGGCGAATATGACGCTCTGAATGCCTCCAAGTATTACCGAATCCGCCGCTACAAACTACATCAATACAGCCGCTATTAAGTGGAGAGCCGCTATAATGTCGAGAACGAAGAAACCAAGTTTCAACACAACATCTTTCGTTCTCTGTCATCCAATTTTCAACTTCCTCTTTGCTCAAGAGAAAAATATCCGTTTTCTTCCCGTCTATGATGGTGTTGATGATGCGCTTTTGTTCTTCTGCACGAAACGCCTGCTGAAAAAATTTCCCGTTCAGATATGCTCTGATGTCACTGTTAGGCCAGTCACGGTTCTGGGAATCAAATTGCCTTTGGAAAAGGCCGTCTTTGCTGATGACAACCGAGCCAAGCTTGCTCTCTTTCAGGACGATCCACTTGATGGGCGTTCCGTCCCAGGTACCGAGCGTAACAATACGTTTTGACATAATCGACTCCTTTCTCACTCTCCCAGATGCACACGAACCACACCCGCAGGATCTGCGGAGGGTTCTCCCTCGGAAATACAATATTCCATGTCCTCCGGCGCATCCTCCACGCAGCGAATGAAAACATCTGCGTTATCGCTGGTATATGGCAGCCGGCAGCGCTTGTTGTAAATGCCGGTTTCGTCGATGGACATCTTGGCTGCGTTCGGCAGAGAGGTATAGTAAATTTCGAAATCCTCTACGCTCGCATCGGTCAGGCACACCCACTGTCCATAGGCAACCAGTGTTCTGTCCAGCACCATCTTGAATTTTCCACGCTTCTCGATGCCGATGTTAAAGCGGAACTTGGTCTGTTCGTCCGCTTTGATCTCCGAGATCACCTTGATCTTACCGCCCTCACGTCCGGTAATCAGGCCATAGGCAACGCCGGTTTTTCCGGTGGGCGCAGTGATGTCGTTTTCATCGACTCTGATGCCCTTTTCCCGCTGAATGGCAATGGCTTCCTTTGTGCCGAGGGGCGGGAACAGGTAGAAGTGGCTTCCGCCGGATACCTCCCGAAAGCTGTCGTTGTTCTCCTTGATGTACTTGTCAAACAGCTTTCGGAGAATCGGCGATTTGCTGGAGTTTCCCGCCAGAAAGATCTGAATCTCATTGACGCCGCTTTGCTGCAGCGATTCGTTGCGGAACGCCTTGCAGATAGAGGTGAAAAAGTTCGACACGCCACGTTCGATGCGCTTTTCCAGCACTTCCGCCAGGTTCAGCTGAATGTTTCTGTCCTTGTTTTCGACATAGAGCTTGAAGTTGGATTTCCGCTTTCCCTCCTTGTCAAAGAGATCTACTGTGATCGTGCCGTCATTGATGGGGAATGTGCAGATCTCGTCGTTTCTGAAGATATAGCCATTATAGGAAACGGTTTCCGCATCCTTTGATGCATTTGATTTCGGAGCAGCGGGGGCGTTTGCAGGCGCAGCAGTCTTGCTGTCAATTCCGATAATCCCCTCCCAGAAAGGGCGAAGCACTTCCATCAGCTGCTTGGTGTTCCGCTTTGCCTCCTGGGAATCGGAGATCAGCATCTCGCTGCCCGGAAAAGCGTCGCATTCCTGCGGTTTTGAGAATGAAAATCCCACCGCATCCCCGCTGCTGCCTTTCTTGTCGCCGCCGAGAAGATCGGCGTTTGCACGAAATACTTCAAACGCAAGCAGTTCCAGCAGATTTTCGCCGCCGAGATATCTGTCGCCCTCAGAGCCAAAGTGATTGATGACGTAGTCATAGCGCCGTTCTTCACGTTTGCTGTCGTCTGCGCATCTCCACAAGCCGAAATCAAAGTCCGTTGTGCCGCCGCCAAAATCGAAGATGGCGTAAAAAACATTTTCGCCCTCATCCGGCTCAAATCCGTATCCCTGCAATGCTGTAATGGCATACGCAGCCGGTTCGCTCACGCCCTGTCTTACTCTGAATTTTGCCATGATCTCTGCATTTTTCAGAATAGAATCCGGCAGCGATTTTTTCAAACCGATCTCGAAGCTCTTCTGGATTTTTTCCTTTACGGTCTTTTCATAGGTGGTCGGGAACGAGAGAACATAATCCAGATAAATGCCGTTCCGCATATTGTTGATGTACAGACCGAGGTAGTACGCATATAATTCCAAAGGATTGAATGCGCTTTCTTCCAGAGAAGTGAACGGCGACAGCACACGCTCCACGCCTTTTTGGTCGATGATCTTTACACTGCGGTTTTTGTTTCCGCACCACTGCTTGATGTCATAAAAGAACGAATAGAAATTGTCGCTGATCGTGCAGGATTTCAGGTCGTAGTTTGCGGTGTGGGAAACACGGAGATCATCGATGGAGGTCTCCGGTCTGCCGTTTCTGGTGCCGTAGCTCTTGAGAAACTTTTCGAGATCAATGAACTCCATGATCGTCGGATTCTCATAGTGCTGCGCCTCTGCCTTTTTGCTCAGCTGACCGGTGCCCACACGGAGAAGCGTCGTCTTCGCACGGCCGTCCCGTTTGGAAACAATGGTGCTTTTGGTACCAAAGTCAATGCCGATAAGCCCGTCTTCGTGGATGTCGGCAGCCGGATTCCGTGCGATCAGCGGCTTTTTCAGAGAAACAAGCACCTGTCCGTCTTCCGCTTTCGGCGCTTCGTCCGACCAGAGTTCCCAATGGCCGGAGTTGACATCCTCCAGGCACTTTTTATCGTAGACCTCCAGATCTGCACGCACTTTGTCGCATGCAAGAAGCCCCGCCGTGTACGTATCGATGAGTTCCGGCGACAGTGTGAAATTGCTTGCAAGTCTTTTGGAAACTTCTATTTCGATCTGTGTCCGGTTCAATCCGAGGATGGCCTGAAGCCGGTCTATCTCTTTCTCTGAGAGGCACTTGGATTTGTCTTCGGTTTCCAGAATGCTCCGATTTTTCAGAAGCTTAATGACCTTTTGAAAGATCTCATAGTCGAGGATCTGATATTTCTGCGTGCGAACTGCGTTCTGAAAATCTACAGAACTAATATCAACAACTCCTACTTGTACAGAATCCCCATCATTCCAATCGGCAAAGCGTTCTGTTTCAACACAATAAGAACCGTTCTCAAACCCAATCCAATGACCTTCACCGTATTTTTTTCCAGTTTTGATATATTGTAAGATATCAGAAGGACACTTCTTGCCAAACAAATCAACTACGGCTTTTTTGTCCAAATGTTTTCTTTTGAGGTCAAGATAAAATTCCTGTATCGTTCCCTTTTCGAGTATGACGGCAACTCTTTTTTCTGTATAGTAGTATGCTGTTGTCTTTCCGCATAAAAAACAGATGCTGTCCTTTTGGAAATATTTTTTCTCCATTTCACGATAATTTTCGTATAGCATCTCCCGCAGTGTTTTGTAAAGCTCCGCATGAAGCACATTTTCCAAGACATTGTCCCGCAAAACGACCTTGTCCACCTGTCTGGTGGTTTCTACTTCTGCCACGGTTCTATTCCCCCTTGTCGTAAATTTTCAGTCTTTCGCACATTTCGTCAATAAACGGTGTCGTCTCCAAAATTTTTCGTTCCGCTTCGGCGGGTGCGGTTTCCGCATGCCGGTATTTCGCCGTGAGATTCACAATTCCAGTTGTTTCCGCCTTTCGGAATGCGCCTGCTTTGGCAATGCACACACCGTTTTCATTGGAAATCTGCGTGGGCTTTGTAATGGGCAGCAGATGCACGGCATCCTGTATCGTGTATCTGTTCCATACGCCGGATTCGTCCGCACATTCCCGATGCAGCAGCTCCTCCGAAATCGTTGGAGCGTCGTCGTATACCAGACAAAAATCGGTTTGGCTGGTCTTTAGGAAACCGGCGTAATCCTGCCACTTTTCCCAAAAGTCCTCCGTATAGCCGGTAAAGCAGTTCCCGCCAAATTTCATGACTTCAAACCGGTTGTCTTTGCTGAGCACGGCGGCAATTTTGTTTTTTTCGATCCAGAAGAGACAATGACATATTTTCATTCTTTATTCCCCAATACTGAAAGTTTCATTGACTTTTTCATTCATTTGATAGAGGTTCTTGCCGATGTCGCTGTCGCTGATGCCCGGAGTGATCTCCCGCATCGCATTCGACAGAGCGTCTTTCACATTCTTAAATGTTTCGAGATTGACGGAGCACCCGTGGAGATAGTCCGAAAATTCTTTCATTCCCATGCCGTTTGCCTGCAAGTACTTGTTGTACACCACAAAGTCAGACGGAGAGAGAATGTCCTTGATCTTGGCAAGATCGGAGAGAATTTCCGCAGTGATCCCAACAAGTTCCGGACTTTTCAATCCGTCTGTGTCAAAACCAAGCTTTTCATTGCAGGCTTTCGCATAGAGATAAGCGCCCGTTGCACGATAGGCGGATTTTTCATCCGGCGACATCTTGTCAAGCTTTTCTTTGTCCTCGTTGGAAATCTTAATGTCCTGCTGCAAGTGCTTGATATATTCCTCGGTGGAATCAAAGTCCTCCGGTTTGGATTCCTTATCCTTTTCCGCCTTGAATGCAAGCTCCTCCGGCTCATCCCTTTCTTTTTCCTTCATTCCGAGCGATTCGGCAATTTTGCACACAACCCCGACGACCAGCAGGATCGCAGCCGCAATGTTCGGGCCGGGAAGTGCAAGCCCGATCTTGCCGATAAATGAAGAGATCGCTCCGCCGAGAAATGTTCCGCCAAGTGCGCCGCCGATTCCCCTGCAAATACTGCTGACACAGCTGCAAACGCTATGAAACGCACCGCTAAGTGCACCGCAAACAGAACTAAAAATACCCATGATTATCAAACTCCTTTTTTATTTTTGTAATGCGGGAATCGGAATCCCGTTTCTTAGAGCTTGTGTTCGTAGGAAATATATGCGGATTTTCGAGCAAATTTTTTTGCAGACAAGGCAAAAATTTGCAGGCATACTTTCGTATGGCAAGAATTTTTAACGCAGTATGCAACAAAATTTGCCGAAAAGACGTAGATAGACGCCTATGAACACGAGCTCTCACACAATACAGTTCAGCAGAGGCTGCGCTGCGTGCAGCTGGAGATAGCGAACAAACACATCCTCCCCGATACACTCGATTGCCTCCTGAATCTCCTGCCTGCTCTCTGCGCTGATATTTACGCCCTGACTGGCGGACAATTCATAGCTCCATTTTCCGAGCAATTCGGAATCCATTTTCCGAATCCGGGCAAACTGTTCCTCTGTCGGCTCCGTATCAAACAGCTCCAGCCCCTTGTACAAGCCTCTTTTGTAATTGATCCGATAATATGCGAGAACGCTGTTTCGCACTTCGGCATTTGTCGGCGCCTGTTCAGAAGTGTCCGTTTCCCGATCGATCTTGATCTGGATTGCCTTATCTGTACCAGTTGTAAAATAAACCGCACGACCAGCGGGGAGATTGGACAAGAACTCCTTTTGTTCATCTTTCAGCATGATCGTATTCCCGATGGCTTCCTTATCGTCCGCTGCAAAGATACGGTGAATGATCTTGGTGTTGGTGTTCTTCAGAACATCCGGTGTCAGTTTGTTCGGAATCTGGTCGGCGATAATCAGACACTCCCCGTATTTGCGAATTTCCGCAAGCATGTCCGAGAACATTTCAACGCTCTGCTTTTTCGAAGGGCTGTCACCAGACTGATACTTGCTTAGCAATCGATGCGCTTCTTCTACCAATGTAATATGCTGAAATTTTCCGTCCATCTGATATTTTTCACGAATTGCTTCGGAAAGATTGATTAGGATGAAGCCCATGATGAGAGATTTTTCTGCGCTGCTCCGGATGTTTTCCAGTTCGAACACCACCTTGTGCTCCAGCAGATCGATAAAATCAACAGAGGAACTGGTATTCAGCAAAAATTCCTTTCCGCCGCTTGTCAAGCCTGATGGGATTCGGGTTCTTTATGATGGCACGAAAACAAATCTGGATTCCCTGCGGGATTCTGGCAGTGGTCTGGATTTGTCACGTCTGGTTTTTCCTGTTTCGGGTAAAGACGCTGGAGCGTCCGGCGGAGTTGGAAAAATCGTAGGGATATGATTGCGGAACCGATCGGCTTCAAGCATGAGCAGCGGGAAAAGAAAGTGTCTGTCAAGAAATTGCAGAAAGCATCTCAATTGAGATGCTTTTTCATGTTTCGGCTACTTTTCCGCTTTTTCGAAAGTAAATGTGATTTGCTGCACCAAAATATGCAAAAAGTGTTGATAAAGACGGGCGGAATAGGTATAATTATATCAAACAAGAAAACACGAATTTTGTCGAAAAGAAACCGCTGCTTTGTCAATGGAATTGCCCATCAGATTTGTGCAGTTGAATTGGCGGATTATTCTTGGAGGAGGATATCATCATGGTGAAAGAAAAAGTAATGTCAGAATTGAAACAGAGAATAGCCGAAGCAGGCTTGGATCATATCAGATGTTAATAAAATGGGGACATTTATGGTGTACAGGGATCACCAATCTAAAGTGGAAATGTTTGCGGTTGATGGAGAGCCACTGTTCCCATTCGACGCAATTACCAATATTCTGTATGATGACAGAATAGAAAGCATGCACTATTGTACAGAAGAGACTGCGTTTAGAATTCTATTTGAATTATATAATGATTATTTGTTTATCTATGAAATAGGAGATCAGGGAGATGCGTGGTTGCTGCGAAATGATAGAAATGAATGGTTTACAGATGGCAAAAAGGGAACAGATGAATTGAAATCCTATAATGACAAATTTCAGAAAAGAATTTTTATCAAGAATTTGATATGGTCGATCATACCGGACATTAATTGTTTTGATGATGATTTTGTAGCATCAGAAGACCTTAAAACAATTGAAGAAACGATTTGGTCGTACATATATGAGAACCTGTCTTCACAAGCGTATACACGTGTCTTTTCGGCAAATTT
>OKRS01002030.1_pt1 | contig 12250 bp, 14 predicted proteins | sample 1601191 | NCBI WGS metagenome assembly OKRS01 (sample SAMEA3541509, study PRJEB24748) | human gut metagenome | biome: human gut; feature: human-associated habitat; material: faeces | place: China | collected 2012
AAGAATTATATTTTCTGCAATTGACTTGTAATATAACCGACCTTTTTTATTCCTTTACAGAGGCTATTTGTGATCTGCTCAAGATCAACCTGAGCGTTGTAGCCGGATTTGTGTACAGCAAGATCACGGAGGCACAGAAGGATCAGAAGGAGCTCGTAGTCCAGGTGGCATCCAGGGATCTGAAGAGCCGAATGCCGGAGTATGAACTGATCAGGATCATCGGTATACTGATCGATAATGCGCTTGAATCGACCGCCCCATTTGGCACTGCATATCTGTACCTGGACAGCAGGCAGAACCAGATAGAAATAAGAACAAGAAACAAGGGTTCCGTCAAAACCAACGAATTCCGCCAGAATATGTTCTCACCGGGATATACCACCAAAACCGGAGACAGACATGGCCATGGTTACGGTCTCTACAACCTGAAAAAACTGACCGACAAGTACAATGGTAAAATATATCTCGACACGGTAAATACCGACCAGGGAGACTACATACAGTTCGACGTCATCGTATAAGGACAGCAAAGCGCCGTCCGGTCACCAGACCAGACGGCGCTTTTTTGTATTTGCTATATATTATACTTATGCTACTCTGCCAGCTTGTTGAGCTTCTCAACAAGTGCTGTCTGGAGAGCTTCAAGCTTTGCATCTGCATCATCAAGGCTTGTTCCCTTGATTCCGTAGTACAGCTTGATCTTTGGCTCTGTTCCTGATGGACGTACACATGCCCATGCGCCATCCTCAAGGTCGTAGTAGAGAACGTTGGACTGTGGAAGTCCTGACTCTGTGACCTCTCCGGTGGCAAGATCTGTGATCGTGTTCTTCTCGTAATCACGAACCTTGAGAACTTTGAGTGTATCGATCTGAGTAAGTGACTCAGCTCTGAGTGAGGACATGATCTTGCGAATCTTCTCTGCTCCTGTAACACCCTTGAGCGTTATTGTGTAGAGGCCTTCCTTGTAATATCCGTACTTCTCATAGAGATCAAGCATGTGATCCCACAGAGTGATTCCCTGGCTCTTGCAGTATGCAGCAGCCTCGCAGAGACACATAACTGCAACCGGAGCATCCTTGTCTCTTGCGTATGTTCCAACGAGACATCCGTAGCTCTCCTCCATACCCATTACGAAATTGTATGAATTATTCTGCTCGAAGAACTTGATCTGCTCACCGATGAACTTGAAGCCTGTTAGAACCTCGATGAGGTTGACATTGTAATCTGCAGCCAGTGGATCAGCCATATTTGTGGTTACAATAGTCTTGACCATGGCCGGATTCTTTGGCATGAGACCGCATTTTGTTCTCTCTCTGAACTGGTATTCAGCGATTATAAGTCCTGACATATTTCCTGTAAATGGCATATACTTGCCTGTCTTTGTATCGAGTGCGTATATTCCAAGACGGTCTGCATCAGGATCTGTAGCGAGAACTATGTCCGCATTCTTCTCCTTTGCCAGCTTGAGGGCAAGCTCAAATGCCTTTGGATCCTCTGGGTTTGGATACTCAAGCGTTGTGAACTCAGGGTCTGGAAGCTCCTGCTCAGGAACAATATATACGTTTTTGAAACCAAGCTCGGACAGAACTCTCTTTACAGGTACAAGACCGGTTCCGTGGAACGGTGTGTATACGATCTTGATGTTCTCTGACTGCTCCTTGATGATCTCAGGATGAATGATCTGCTTCTTGAGTTCCTCCATATACGCGTCATCTATCTCGGCACCTATGATAGTGAGAAGGCCCTTGTCAAGTGCCTCCTGCTTATCCATGGTCTTTACTGTATGGAAATCTGTTACAGCCTTAACCTCTGCGATGATCTCTCTGTCCTTTGGAGCTGTGATCTGCGCGCCATCCTCCCAGTATACCTTGTAACCGTTGTACTCTGGTGGATTGTGGCTGGCTGTTATAACTATACCTGCTGTACATTCAAGCTTTCTGACTGCATATGAAAGCTCAGGTGTAGGTCTGAGTGACTCAAAGAGATATGACTTGATTCCATTTGCACACAGGCAGAGAGCTGCTTCTGCTGCAAACTCTGGAGAATACTTTCTTGAATCGTATGCTATTGCCACGCCCTTGTCCTGCGCATTCTGCTTCACAATGAAGTTTGCAAGACCCTGTGTAGCCTTGCGGACGGTGTAGAAGTTCATTCTGTTGGTTCCCGCGCCTATCACACCTCTGAGTCCACCAGTTCCAAATACAAGATCACGATAGAATCTATCCTCGATCTCAGCCTCATCATCAGCTATGGCTGCAAGCTCCTTCCTGGTGTCCTCATCAAAATAATCATCTGTCATCCAAAAATCATATGTGTCTCTGTAACTCATCTTTCTACTTCTCCTTCTTTTTTCTCATTTAGTATGCCCTTTTATGAACGTTCTGCTGTTTGAGCAATCACTGCTCAGCGCTTCCTATTTTCTCAGGAATTCTAGTGGATCTCCCTCAGCCAGAAAATGTGTCATGAGGTATGCTCCTCTGAGCGACACCTGTTCCTCTGACAGGATTCTTCTGACCTCACCTCGGTCTGCGAGTATGACCTGTATGTCCTCTGTGCTCTCCTTGCTGTCGAGATTTGGTGTTCCTGTAGCTGTTCCAAATACAGCACTGCTCATCTCATCCGTAAATCCCGGGCCCATATAGAATGGCCTTCTGTAGAGTTCTTCTCCGCCCTCATATACATCAAGGGTAAGCCCTGTCTCTTCCTTCATCTCCCTGACTGCTGCCTGCGCCGGAGTCTCATCTCCATCCACCAGTCCTGCAGGAAGTTCATATATATATGTATCGAGTGGGTATCTGTACTGCCTTATGAGCACCAGCTTCGGCTCATCTTCCAGCTTAACTCCATATATAACTATTCCTTCCGGTTTTATATCGTGGGTCTTTATCTTGATGTCGTTCTCTTTATTCCTTGAAGCAAAGTAATAATTGAAGTCTTTTCCAGCCGTGTCAACCGCATCTATATGATAGAGGTTGAGGAACGGATTGTCTGTGAGTTTTTGTACACCTTTGTATTTCTCTTTCACTTCATCACATCCCATCTGTGTATTTTAATGTATTCAGCCGACCATACATTCGCAAAACCGCACGGTTCCCGTGCTCTTTCGCTGCTGCGCTGAATATTTACCTTTATTCAGCCGGCCATACATTCGCAAAACCGCACGGTTCCCGTGCTCTTTCGCTGCTGCGCAGCTATTTTGCTCATTGTATGGGGCGGTGACTCTATTCGAGTCACCACAGGATAAGAACACCTGATTCTTACATGCAAGCATGTCGAATCCGCTGTTCTTATCCTGCACGGCTGAATATTTACCTTTATTCAAAATTAGCATAGTTTTTACAATATATCAAATTCTTTTTTAAGTAATTTTATCATTTTTTAGCTATTTTTAATGCTTTTTAGTATATTTGCGTCATTTTGCCATATTTTTCTATGTGATTCCTGGTTTTGATGCAGCTATGTGCCTCCTGATTCTGAATATTTTTTACTCAAAAAATCCGGGCACTTTAATCTGCCCGGATTCCAAAAATGTTATGCAATTTATACTCTACTGATTCTCTGTCGATACCAGTTGATATTCTGCATCTCTCAACCTGCAGTAATAAAATGTCTGTCCAGCCTCCTCTGTGTAGGTTTCAAATACTCCCGTAACGATCACCTCACTCTGGTCCGCCGGGTAATCGCCTGGATATACTGCACCTCCACCAAGTTCAAATTCAAGCCCCTGACTGCAGCATGCCAGAGCGTCGGCTATGAGACAATAATTATAATATTTGTCGGTTATCGGATAATAAGATGCATAATACTTTCCTTCTATCCTTATCGTCTTGCCCTCATATTCCTCAGGTTTTGACATCATCTGATATACCGTCGCATATACAAGATCGCTTCCCATAAGTGTGAGATCCACATCCACACCCTCAGACTTGTATTGCGCTATAACTGAGCTGTCTCCATTCACGACCTGCCCATATGTTGGTTCTGATGTCGCCTCAGTTACAGATGCGGATTCTGTCTCTGTCGTGGTTTGCATCTCTGTTGTGATCGTCGTCTCTGTTGTGGCTCCCGCCGACGACTTGCTTTCCACATCACCATCGCCTGTTTTCTGATTAAGCACCTTATCCACTGCATTCTGTGTGTTCAAACGACTGCCCGCAGTCTGAGATGCTCCACCACAGCCTGTGACAGTCAGCAACATACTCAGCACCAATATTGACATAATCAATCGCTTAAATCTGTGTCTGCATCCATGCATTCTTCTATTTCTATTCATATACATATTCTTATCTCCTCATCACTTTCCCTGCTATACTGTTAAATGCAAATATAACCATATCGCATGCAACGATCGTAGAACCCACCGGTGTTGAAAATAATATGGATACCAGCATGCCGGTCAAAGTTCCCACAACTGACAATACAGCCGAATATAATACCCCTGACCTGAAACTATACATAACTCTCATTGCCGAAAGTGCAGGGAATACCAGAAGCGCCGTGATGAGCAGGGAGCCCACCAGATTCATTGCAAGCACTATTATCACAGCGATTATCACCGCCAGCGCCAGATTATATGCCCCTGCATTTTTCCCGATTTCCCTGGTAAAACTCTCGTCAAATGTGACTGCAAATATCCTGTTGTAGAACAAACAGAAAAACGCTATTACACAGATTGACATAACTATACACAGCCACACTTCTCCCATTGTCAATGTCAGTATGGATGTTGAACCAAACAACGTTGAGCACACATCGCCAGATACATTTGCCGACGTGGAAAATACATTCATTATCAGATAACCTACGGCTAAAGCACCGACAGACATCATAGCTATCGCGGCATCCCCCTTAAGCTTCGCATTTTGTCCCGACATAAGTATGAGAATTGCAGCAGCCACAGTCACCGGCATCACTATGATCGTGTTGTTTGTCAGTTTCAGAACAGATCCTACCGCCATTGCTCCAAATGCAACATGCGAAAGTCCATCGCCGATAAATGAAAATCTTTTCAAAACCAATGTTGCACCGAAAAGTGACGAACACAATGCTATAAGAATACCAACCACAAGAGCATACTTAACAAATGGATACTGCATATAGTAAATTAACTTATCAACAAGCTGCACTCTGTCCACCACCTTTCTCATATTCTACCGAAATGATGTTCCAATATCTGCTGTTCTTATATTCCTCTCTGCTACCCCAGAACGAGCCCCCATGATTCATATGAAGCACATGTCTGGCGCAATCTATTGCCCTCAGATCATGTGATATCATGATCACTGCCACACCATTTTCATTTAACTGCTGTATCATCTGATAGAACTGTGCCGTTGCGACAGGATCAAGGCCAGTTACCGGTTCATCAAGCAGAAGAAGGTTCTCAGTTGCACACAGGGCTCTCGCCAGAAGGACGCGCTGCTGCTGTCCTCCCGACAAATGCCTGTAACATTTCCTGCGTATATCCCACATTCCAAGTCGTTCAAGCTGAGATTGCGCAAGCTGCTTTTCCTTTCTGCCATAAAAAGGACGTGCTCCGCACTTAGGCAGCGTTCCCGACAAAGCCACCTCCCATACAGTCGCAGGGAAATCCTTCTGCACAGGTGTCTGCTGCGGCAGATAGCCTATATCACGCGATGTCAGATTATCGCCAAACTTTATCTCTCCTGAAACCGGTTTCAACAGGCCAAGCAGAGTTTTTACCAAGGTACTCTTTCCCGCTCCGTTCTCTCCAACTATACAGAGATAGTCTCCCTTGTCTATACTGAAATTAAGGTCTGACGCAACTGCTCTTCCGTCGTACCCGACTGCCAGGTCTTTACATGTTATATAAGACATTATTTTCTCCTCTTCTATTTCCTTCAATGTCAGCCTTTTACCACATGGCTCTAATTTAATGCTTGAGACAGTACATTCAGGTTATCTTCCATCACGTTCAGATACGTCTCACCATCAGCTACAGCCTTTGCAGTCACAGACTGCATCGAATTCATCGTCAGAATCTCCTGATTTTTCGAATCTGTTGTCTTCTTTATCGACTCTGCTATACTGTGATCTGCACCCTCTATCGTCAGAATAACCGGAAGCTTTAACTCATCCACCTTCTGCGCAAGGAATGTTATCGTCTCGAAACTTGCCTCCGACTCAGCACTGCATCCCACAAATGCAGCATAGTAAGTAAGGCCATAATCATCCGCCATATATCGGAAAGGGAATCTGTCGCCAAACAGAATTGCCTGACGTTTTCCCTTAGAAACTGTTAGTTCGTACCTTCCATCAAGATCATTGAGTTCATCAACGTACTTGCCTGCATTCTCCATGTAATCAGATTTATTATCTGGATCAAGTGCCTGGATATTATCCGCCAACACATTCGTCAATGCCACTGCGTTCTTGAGTGAAAGCCATACATGTTCATCATACTCCGGGCCTTCCTCTCCTTCCTCTTCTTCCTCTGCCTGCATGCCTGGAACTACCTCTTCCTCTTTGACTGCAGTTCCCAAAGCGTCAAGCATATTTACAACCTTCATATCCTTATTAGTCGCTTCTTTCAGGGCACTATCCACCCAGCCATCAGACTCACCGCCAACATACACGAACATATCTGCGTCAGCTATCTTTGCTATATCCTCTGCAGTTGGCTGATAACTGTGAAGATCCATCCCCTGATCGAGCAGCATAGTAAGCTGAAACTTGTCGGAATCACCGCCTATAATATTGCGGATCCAGTCATACTGAGGAAAAGTCGTACATACAATGCTGTACGCCGCAGCATTTGCCGCATTTTCAGGCGCACTGCCTCCTTTCTGATCAGAATCTGCTGCCGTCATTGATGCTCCGCAGCCGCAAAATGCTGAAACAGTAAGTACCGATGCCATAACAAGGCCAAATATTCTATTTTTCATAATGATCAATAAACCTCCGAATTGATTGATATAATTGACAGGCATATTTTGATGCCTATAATTGGGTAAATTTAATAAACTGCCTCTAGATCAAAAAACACCAATAATAAGTATTCGCCCTTATCTTTAGATGTATTTCCAGACGCAATTCTCAGTCAATATCCGTACTTTAAATCAATTCAGCAATTCCACCTTCAGGGAAACGAGCGTATCGGTACAATACTCGTGGGTATACACCAATACAACTCCAAGTGTGAACACACTTAAGAACGCCAGGAACACTGGCGTAGTTGACATTGTCTTTATATTTGAAAGGAACTGTGCAGCCTGCTGCAAATGCATACATATAGGACATTCCTGCCCCGTACAGTCATGCTCCACATTGCGCGCAATATAGCCATAAGAGAAAAGTACTCCCGATATAAAGAACACTATAAGAATCCATGACATTATTCTCTTTTTACTCATTCTGCACACCTCCTTTTCATTGTAGGAATTTGGGGATATATAGTTTTCGTTGTGACCATAACGATACAATCCCATCTGTAACAATCACGTTTAGTTTAGACTACAGCGACTCCACAACGCCTCTGACAATCTTTGCAAATACCACATATCGACGATCTGTCACAGTCGATCATAAATCCATACCTCTCCTGAACTCCTTTAGCTATGTGATTCATGGTATCGCGGTCAATATGTATGACTCTTCCGCACTTAACACACTGCATATGAAGGTGTTCGTGACAACTATGATCAGCCTTTTCCATTCTATACATACTTGAACCACCATCAGCACTCTGATACTTTATCAATTTGTCCTGGGTAACCATGCGGTCAAGATTGCGATATACAGTTGTTGTATTCGCATCTATGCCATTCTCATCCAAATACACACTTACATCAGCCACACAAAAACCTCTGTCCTGCCTCTCTGCAGCAAATGCCTCTATAGCCTGACTTATTCTCGTTTTATACTCCCTCGCCATAATATTCCTCTTTTTTGAATTTGCAAGTCATTTGCATTTTACTGTATCATAAATGGCTTTTAACTTTATGTCAACATCTTTTTATTTATCACTTTTCCATCACTACTATCTTGTTTGATATATTGCTGACAAATGGTATTTTGCCAATGACCTTATATACCGGTATGAACTCAGCCATTCCTTCTACAAGACTGTGCTGTTCTATGTATCTGTATTTCGGTATGATCTCCGCCAGCTTCTTTCCATTTGGCACGCCCCAGGAGAACCTGGCATGGCTTCCATGGATGGATTTCTCCTTGATATGCTTTGCCATGAACGGAGCCATAGTCTCTACGAACACCGCAACATGAGTAAATTTCCTGTCTATTATGTCGAATATTTTCTTCACATCAGCTTCTGTGAGATACATCGTAAGCCCCTCTATGATGACCAGCACAGGTTCACCTGCATACTCTACCATGTCAGCCCATTTGCCGTCCATGGCGGATTCCGCTATCTGGTACACCGGTCCGTCCTCCTGTAGGAACTTTGCCCTGACAGTCATGGTCTCCGGGAGATCAATGTTGTACCAGCCTTTATATCTACCCTCATTTCTATAGCAGCGGGTATCAAGACCACAGGCGATATTCACAACCACAGCACCCTTATGCTTTTTCAGGTATTCTGATACAAGCTTATCAAGAACTATAGTTCTAGCTATGACTCCGCTTCCCATTGCCAGATCCTTGTCCGCCAGTGAAAAGTCATAATCCAGGCTGTCAACTATCTCTATAGCCTTGCCGTCATATATGACATGATCCGACTTTCTCGATTCCTTCGCCCTGGCATAAAGCGTCTGGAGCATCGTCTCTGGAACTCCGGTTATGTCCACCTTTGACCTGTCTGCTGTGCTGTTCTGTGTGCTAACCATTTTCTCATTTCCTCCTGCTTTTTAATTGTGCAAACGTATGAAAGGCGCTGCGCGCGCTTCACAAATTGAGCAAACGCATGAGAGGCGCTTCGCGCGGCGTTTGCGTGCTTCACAACATGTCGTCAAGCGCAGCTTGATGACCTGCGCGCACATCAGTGCGCTTCCTCTGCCGGAATCCTCCCACTTACGTGGGCCCCTCCTTATGAAATATAACATTTGTCTTGTTTTGTTATGTTCGTAAAAATAAGAGGTTCATCATCGATGAACCTCTTTCTTTAAACTCTCTATCAACTTTTCTGTACCGCCTGTGGCATGAATGCCGATCTTTTCTGTCAGATACATTTTCTTCTCCACATCTACATCCTCGTTCAGTATCGCCATGGCTCCTTCAAGCCGCATCTTAGCCAGCACGCGAACCAAATTCTCATCCGGCTCGCATCCAAGCTGTGACCTGTAATATGCCGCAAATGAATGTCTCATGAACTCCTCAACCCTCTGGTGATAATTCTCATAACAGCTGACATCAGCGCCATGCATGATGATCATTACCTCTTCCCTGTGTGCCAGAAGGAATTGCATCATGATCTTATCTGCATCTACGCCCGTAGCGGGGTTCTCAATCTCCCCCTTCATAAGTTCTCCAAGCATGGCTTCATATTGGTTCACAAGCGGTTCAAGTATCGCCTTGAACAATGCCTCCTTACTCTCAAATGAAAAGTAGAAGGCTCCGGTGGTAACTCCCGCACTATTGCATATCATTCTAAGACTTGCCCTCTGGTAACCATTTTTAAGGAATTCCTCTTTACCTGCTTTTTTCAGTTTTTCTATCGTTTCACTGCGCTTGTCGTTTTCCATAACATGTGTTATGTTAGCACAAACTAACTAGTCTGGCAACATATTTTTGAAAGTTATCTCTATTTGCCATCTAGGTATCTTCGCACCGTCTCAAGGCCGCCGAGTGGCACGCAGAACTTCTGGTCATGATTCTTACATGCCTCATAAGTGTCCTCAAGATCAAACCAGCACACGCCGTCAAGCTCTTCCTTCTGTATTGTCAGATCTGCTATGTCCACCTGTTTCTGATACACGAACACAAATGCCACCTCGTTGTCCCTGAACATTCTGCCATGAAATTCCTTCTCATACCGGATCCTGAATGTTCCCGCGAAATCAAGATCTGCGGCCTCAGCTTTGATGCCAAGCTCCTCTCCGAGTTCCCTGAGTGCCGACCCCATCGGTTCATCGCCCGCCTGTATATGTCCGGCAGAGGAAGTGTCATACCTTCCGGGAAAAGAATCCTTATCCATCGACCTCTTCTGCAGAAGAACCTTATACCTTCCATTCTCTTGCTTCGCTATCCAGATATGGGCAGTCCTGTGACATATGCCTCGCTCCTCTCCACTGTGTCTCCGGTAGGGTTGCCCTGTTCGTCGCATATATCAAAAAGTTCCATTATAGTGTACCGTCCTTATTTCACTGATTCGATACAATTATAATGGAACTTTTTTCTTTTATCTATATATAATTAACACCTATAATTACACTTGTAACATAATGCTATAAAGCTGCTTTCGCCAGCTTGGTATTGCATCTAGTCATAACCTCAAGATAATATGCCGAATCAACTGGTGACATTTTATCAGCATCATACGCATCTGCTTTACTGACAAAATCTGCATATTTGCTCGCATAATCTGCATAGTCTGCGAGCATGCTCACCGTGTCATCTGAATTCTCATATTTCTCCATAAATTCAATATAATCGTCTATAAACACCTCATAGCTATCAAGAAACGCCTTGAGGTCGGGATCAACCACGCTAGAATCTGAAACCGAGGTTTCTTCATCTGCCGTATCCTCACTTTCCTGCTCACTTTCTTCAACTGTAGTTGTCTCTTCAACTTCTTCTGATGTGGCTGATTCTTCTTTTTCTTCAGTCGATGCTTCAGTTGCGATCTCTGTCTTAGCTTTCATCCTTTCAGGCGAAGAAAGATATATATCCATGGAGTCACTCGAGTAATGTGTAAGTTCCAAATGATAACCATCCTTATTATCAGCCTCAAACGAAGTCGATGTCGTTGAAGAATTTTTATCAAATCCTTTTTTCTTGCATGCTTCAATATAATCCGCATATTTTTCATCTGTCACTTTATCAGCACTCGCACTTAAATAATCTTTATCATTTGATAATACGTATCCATATTCTGTATCCGGAGCAGGAAGATATGCTGCAAGACCATCATCCGGCCAGTTTAGTTTTCTATTCTCATGAGATGATGAATGTCCTCCGCTATGACTTGCTCCAAAAGGAATCACGAGCAGAAATGCAAGAATAGCAAGTGCCACATATATGAATTTTTTCTTTTCTTTTATAATCTGCATACCCATAAGCCATGACACAGCAAGCAAGCCACTCTGTATCAATGCAATTATACCCGATAAAACCGAGCCAGAAGAAAATGAACCAATCGCTGCTATAATGCAAATAAACACAGACACTATAGTAACCTTGCTAAACTTGCTCTTTCTGTATGTCTTTTGTTCTTCTCTCTTTTCGTTGCGGTCTTCCTTTTCTTTTTCATTTGCCATTCTGGCGTATTCCATTTCTTTATATGTATTGCTCTTAAGTTTTTCTATTGCCACCGCATCACTGTCAAGTATCTTTTCTCTATCTCCGCAATATGGACAAGTATATTCTCCCTTATCTGCATCCACTTCCAAATCTCCATTGCAGTTTTTACACTTCAGCTTTATTATACGAGCACCTGTCTGACTCTCGCATCTATTTCCACACTCCGGACAAAATGTCGCCCCCTCCGAAATATTTGCTCCACATTTACTACAAAACATTGTTCTTCTCCTCCTTACGATATTTTCTCTATCAACTCATACGCCTGATTTATATATTCATCGATCTCCACTTTCCGCTGTCTGAGCCTTAATATATGAGCATCAACCTCTCTCCTCACTTCATCTTTGCTAAGATTATCCAGTTCTGCTATCTCTCTGATGGAAAACTCCAGATTCTGAAGGAGCTTGATCATCCTGACCCTGTCCTGGGTTTTCGCATCGTACAGCAGATAACCTCTCTCATTTCTTGCTGCCGCAGACATTAAGCCTGCCTTTTCATATCCCTGAATCGCCCGTCTGCTGACCCCAGTATGTTCACACAACTCCCTCAATGTCTCCACTCTTTTTATCACCACCTCACGCGGACATTTTCTTAACTGTAAAATTGCACGTTGCGTGCAGTCAACACATTGATGCCAGTCCATAGCATATGCTGCCTTCGATGTTGATATTGTCCCACCGTATTTTTAAAAGTGGATTTGTCAGTGCAAAAAGGCACTCTGAATCCAGCCTGTCATCTGTCTTCAGAATGCCTTTATCACATTTCATATATAATTTATCTTAATTATTATGTCATACCAAAAGTCGATTTGCGA
>OKRS01002035.1_pt1 | contig 12227 bp, 10 predicted proteins | sample 1601191 | NCBI WGS metagenome assembly OKRS01 (sample SAMEA3541509, study PRJEB24748) | human gut metagenome | biome: human gut; feature: human-associated habitat; material: faeces | place: China | collected 2012
TCTCGTTTTCGCCGATCTCGTACAGCTGGCCGGGGCGGGTCTCCTCGCTCAGGTAGTACTTCCAGCGGCAGGGCTGGGCGCACTGGCCACGGTTGGCGTCGCGCCCGGCCATATAGTTAGACAGAAGACACCGGCCGGACACGCTCATGCACATCGCACCGTGCACAAAGGCCTCGATCTCCAATTCCGGTGGAGTCTTATCGCGCAGGATGGCAATATCCTGCAAGGTCATCTCCCGGGCCAGCACCACCCGCTTTGCACCCATCTTGTAGGCGGCGCGGGCGGCTGCCCAGTTGGTGATGCCGGTCTGAGTAGAAAGATGCACATCAATATCCGGGGCAAAGGTCTTGCAGGCATCCAGCACACCAAGGTCTGCCACAATAAAGGCATCCACACCGGCCTTGGCGGCTTCCTTGATGGCCTCCGGCAGGCGGTCGGCCTCCTCGTTGGTGGGCAGGGTGTTCATGGTCAGGTAGACCTTGCGGCCGCGGGCATGGGCGTAGATGACGCTTTCCGTCAGCTGCTCCGGGGTGAAATTGGCCGGAGCCGAGCGCATACCGAACTCCGGCAGGCCGCAGTAAACGGCATCGGCACCGTAGTTGATGGCATAACGCAGACGTTCCGCATCGCCCGCCGGGGCAAGCAGTTCCGGGATCTGTAACATTTGTAGGTTCCTCTCTTATGTATCACAGTTTTAGCCGGAAAGGGGCCGCCGCACAAAAAACGGTGCAGCGGCCTTTCCTCAGTTTTTCAGGCTTTTGTTCACAGCTGCGGCAGTTTTGCAGTTGGCATTGTGCTCTGCCAGCGTGTGGGCGTAGTAGTAATTGCCCTTGAGGTCGGTCACAAAGAAGTAAGCGTCCTTGGCTTCCTCATCGGGCTGCGGCTCCAGCGCTGCCTTGATGGCGGCAAGGCCGGGGTTCGAGATGGGGCCTGCGGGCAAACCGGTGCAGCTGTAAGTGTCGTATGCTGCAAGGATATTTTCCGGGATATTGTCCCAGCCGCCGTAGTAGGGCGCGACCCAGTTCCAGAGATAGTTGTTGTCGGCGTCGCTCTGGACATGGCTGGAGGTGTTGCTTTGCAGCCGGGGGTAGGGCGAGCCCTCTGCCAGACGATTGCGGAACACCTGCGCCACGTTGGAGTCCTGACTGTTGCCCGCTTCCTCCTGCACAAAGGAGGCAAGGGTGACAAGCTCCGGCAGGGTCATTCCCTGCTTTTTGAGCGCTGCGTACATTTCGGCGGTGAACTGTGCATCGAACTGGGCGTAGAAGGTAGCCACATAGTTGTGCACCGTATCGTCCTTCAAAAACTCGTAGGTTTCCGGGAAGAGATAGCCCTCGCACTTCATAAAGCGGTTCGGGGCATCCTTATCCTCCGGGACGTACTGCCAGAAGGTATATGTGCTGAAATCGCCCTCGTTGGCTTCCTTCAGAAACTCCTCGGCGGTGCACAGACCGGCGGCTTCCATCTTTTGGGCGATGGCAATGGCCGTGGTGCCCTCCGGGATGGTCACCCGCACCGTTTCTGCCTTGGCGTACTGGGAAAGGGTGGCAATGATCGCGTCGTAGGAAATCGCACTGGTCTGCAAGACAAAATCGCCGTACTGCAGCTTTGCGGCAGCGCCCTTTTGTCCCACATACCAGCGAAACAGGTAGGCAGAGCGGATGACTCCCGCCTCCTTCAGCTTGTTGGCGATCGCCGCTACGCCGCTGCCCTGCGGGATGCTTACGGTCACCTCTGTGCTGCCGGGTGCACCATTGCCGTGGATCTCATTGTAGGCAAAGTGCACCGCTGCACCTACTGCCAGAAGAAGCAGCAGAAGCACTACCAGCAGAATTTTGCCTGCGCCGCCCTTTTTGCGGGCTGCGTGTGTATCGTTGTGTGCCATACGCACCTTCCTTTTTTCAGTTTTCCAGCATCAGACGCAGATAGCTTTCGCTTACGTCAAAAGGCTCTGCGTCAAAGCGGATCATGCCGTATTCCTGCCGGGTGCCCTCGCCCAGAAACAGCGGCTGGGCAGCGCCTACCGTGATGACCGCCTTTTCCACGATGACTTCCTTCTCGCGGGCGGCTTCCATCAGGATCTCGGCGGCGCGGTCGCTGTCGGCCATCATCTCCACAAAATACAGGGTATCCTCCTTGCGGAAGTAGATGCCGTAGCCATGCTCATTGGATACGATGGTAGTGCCCCGGGCGTACAGCTCCTGCAACACCACCGCCATGCGTTCCGGGCTCAGCTGCACGGTATCCTTCCAGAACTGTTCCCGCAGCTCGCACAGCTTTTTGGCCGTCACCGTGTCAAATTCCGCCTGGCTCCACAGGTTGCGGCTCACCTCACGGGGCAGGCAGCGCAGGGCAAAAGCCTTTGCAAAGCCCTTATCCTGCAGCAAAGCGGCCTGTGCCGCGTCTGCCGGGACTGTCACGGTGAAGCCTGCGCCCCGCAGCTTTTGGTGGGCGCACAGGGTATCCAGCAGACCCGCCAGCAGCAGACTGCCCTCGCCGCACAGGCACAGGTAATTGCCCGTGCGCCCCTGCAGGGTGACCGGCACAGCCAGCGCAGCCGCCACGATGGCGTCGTTTTCATCGGCCACATAAATGTTCTGCATACCGGCAAAGCGTTCCAGTACCATTTTTGCAAAATCTTCGGTATCATGATGCTGGCTCTGCCACAAAGCCAGCACTGCCGCCTCATCGGACGGCTGCATCAGACGATACATCGTTCAGGATGCCCCCTCTTATCATATTTTATCGTTCAGCCCAGTGTTTTCCGAGCAAGCTGCTGTACCTCTTGCTGGATATCTTCAATGCTGCGCATGGCGTCCCCGCTGGTGCAGTGCACGGTATCCCAGCCAAGATGCCGGGCGCAGAACTCGGCAGCAGCGCGGCTGCGCGCCAGATAAGCCGTATCCTTTTCGTGCACGTCCTTTTTGCTCTCGTCGCCGTGGTAGCGCTGGGTCATCAGCCGCTGGCTGACCGCCGGGTCTACCTGCAAATAGATGACCCTGTCCGGTGCGGGCAGTCCCAGCAGACGGAACTCGTAATCAAACAGCCAGTGCAGATATTCCTCCCACTGCTCCTGCGGAAGCTTCGAGCACTGGTGCACCGCGTTGGAGGTGGTGTAGCGGTCGGCGATGATCACACCGCCCTGCTCATAAAAGCTGCCCCAGCTGGTTTTATAGCTGGCATAGCGGTCCACCGCGTAAAAGCTGGAAGCCGCATAGGCATTTACATCGTCCGGGTGCTGGCCGAACTGCCCGGCCAGATACATCTTGACCAGTGCGCTGGAATCACTGGCATAGTCCGGGAAGGTGATCTTTTGTACCGGCACACCCTGCGCGGCGAGATGCTCTGCCAGCAGCTTTGCCTGTGTGGCCTTGCCGCTTCCGTCCAGCCCTTCCAGCACAATCAGTTTGCCCTTGCTCATACGGCGGCACCTTCTTTAATGGCGGCATATTTTGCGCGCACCTCGGCGGTCTTGCCGCAGCACATCTTGCCCTCCGGGCAGGGGCCGCACAGGCAGGCGGGGCCGGCCTTGGCAAAGATATGGGGTGCCACCGGGTACACCAGCGTGAACATCTTTTCAGCCAGTTCCCGGATTTCCCACTGGGCGCGGTTGCAGCAGCGCAGCTGGAAGAAGTTCATCAGGCTACGGGCATTCATGGTGACCACCATTTTGGTCTCGCAGGCGTTGGGCAACACAAAGCGGGCGTCCTCGTTGGCCTGTTTAGAAGCCTTGGCACGCGCCTGCTTTTCCGGCATTCCCTCGGCCATCAGGCGGGCGGTGTGCCCCTCCTCCAGCTTATGGGCAAGGTCGAGGTAGCGCCTCGCATCCTCCTCCATACTGGCAAGGAAAGCGGCCTTTGCTTCCGGGATGGCTTCGATCTCCGGGGGCGTCACATAGCGGAAATCATCCAGACGCACATAGCGCTGGCTCTGCACGCTGAAGGACGCGATGCGGTGCCGGGTGATCTGAGCAAGCAGGGTGCGGCTGACCCCCTCGATGCCAAAGGTAAAGCTGGCGTGCTCGATGGGGCTGGCATGGCCAAGGTCGCTGAGCATAGTCAGGAATTTTGCAGTTTTTTCCTCGTCCAGCCCATCCAGAAGGTCGGTGATGTGGGCGTCGGAGTAGCAGAGCTTTGCGGCAGCCGCCACCACCTTTTCCGGTTCCGGGGTGTGGGCAATCAAACGAACAGTCATCATAGGGTCATTCTTCCTCCATAATCTTGGTCAGGGGCGCAAAATTGGCCATCGTTTTCTTGATGCCCACTTTTTCAAAGTTGATCTCCACGATCTGATCCCCGGCAGCGGGCTTTACCTTCAGCACCGTGCCGCGGCCAAACACCTTGTGCTCCACGATGTCACCCGGTTCATAGTGCTTTGCGCCAGAAGCTGCCGGTTTTACGGCAGGATTTGCTGTAAAGTTTGTTTGCTTTACGGTATTTTTTGACGAATTTTCGTTGGAATATGCAGAACCAAATCCGCTGCTTCTGGTAGTCGGCTGGGTGGAGCTGTTGCCATAGTGACTGCCAAAACCGGAGGAAGCGGTGCTTCTTCCACCGTAAGAGGAGCCAAAACCACGGCTTTCACCGGCGTTATATTCCCGGTTCAGGTAGCCGCTGCGGCTGCCTGAGCTGTAACCGCCGCCGTAGCTGCTGCGGCTGTAACCGGAGGGACCGGAGTAACCGGATGCACCGCCGGGCACGGTATCGCTATAACTGCTGCCCCAGCCACCCATACGGGAACGCTGTTCCAGCACCGGGCTGCGGGTCTCCTCGATATATTCCGGCTCGATCTCCCGCAGAAAGCGGCTGGGCTCGTTGCGCTGGGTGCGGCCGTACAGCATCCGGGTGACGCTGTTGGAGATGTACAGCTCCTTTTTGGCGCGGGTGATGCCAACGTAAGCCAGACGGCGTTCCTCTTCCAGATCTGCTTCGGAGTATTTGCTCATCTCGCTGGGGAAAACGCCCTCCTCCATGCCGATGAGGAACACATAGGGGAACTCCAAGCCCTTGGCAGAGTGGATGGTCATCAGCACCACCTGATCGTTACTCTCGTTATAGCTGTCGATATCGCTGATGAGGGCGATATCCTCCAGATAGCCCTCCAGCGTGGCTTCCTCGCCGTGCTGGTCACAGTAGTTTTTGACGTTGTTCACCAGCTGACCCAAGTTCTGCAGACGGTCGGCGGCATCCTCGTGCCCCTTGGCGGCGTCTGCTTCCAACATGGCCTTGTAGCCGGTCAGCTCGATGACATCGGAGGCAAACTCGTCCAGCGTGCGGGTGGCAAGAGAATCCTGCAAACGCTGGTAGATCTGCCAAAACTTGAGCAGCGGCATGACCGCGCGGGAAAGTTTCGCGTATTGGTCTGCATGGCTGATGATATCCAGCATACTGACCCCCTGCTGCCCGGCAAGGTCTGCAATGACATCCACGGTGGTAGCACCGATCTTGCGGGCGGGCTCGTTGATGATGCGGCGCAGCCGCACATCGTCCCGGGGGTTGGCTACAATAGACATATAGGAGTGAATGTCCTTGACCTCCTTGCGGTCGTTGAAGCGCTGCCCGCCCACGATCTTATGCGGGATGCCTGCGCGGGTGAAGTAGCTTTCGATGGGAGCCGACTGGGCGTTCATACGGTAGAGAATGGCGTGGTCTGCCAGATGCCCGCCCTCCTTCAGGTGCTGGCCGATGATATCCGCGATATGGCTGGCTTCGTCCTGCTCATTCTCGGCGGTATACACCTGCACCTTATCGCCCTCACCGTTGTCCGTCCACAGGGTCTTGCCCTTGCGCTCGGTGTTATGCTGGATGACGCAGTTGGCTGCGTTGAGGATATTGGAGGTGGAGCGGTAGTTCTGCTCCAGTCGGATGGTCTTGGTGCCGGGATAGAGTTTTTCAAAGTTGAGAATGTTCTCAATGGTAGCGCCGCGGAAGCGGTAGATGCTCTGGTCGTCATCGCCCACCACGCAGATGTTGCGCTCCGGCCCGGTGAGCAGGCTGACCAGACGGAACTGCGCCACGCTGGTATCCTGATACTCGTCCACCAGCAGGTAGCGGTACTTGTTCTGGTAGAACTCCCGCACGTCCGGGTGTTCAGCCAGCAGCTGCACGGTCTGGTAGATCAAGTCGTCAAAATCGAACGCACCGGCCTCTTTCAGCTTTTTCTCGTAAGCTGCGTAGATGCGGGCGGTCTGGGTGCTCTTCACGTCTCTGGCGTGGTCTGCAAGTGCCTGCTCCGGGCTGACCAGCTGATCCTTCCAGCGGCTCATCTGGTTGATGGCGGCCTTGATGGGCAGGAATTTATCATCGATGCTCAGCTCTTTATATACGGTTTTCATTACACGCTGGGCATCGTCTGTATCATAGATGGTAAAGCTGCGGGGGTAGCCGATCTCTTCGGCCCAGCGGCGCAGAATGCGCACACAGGCCGAGTGGAAGGTGGAGGCGAACACTTCGTCCCCTTCCTCGCCGCCCAGCATCCGGCGCAGACGCTCTTTCAGCTCCCCTGCTGCCTTGTTGGTAAAGGTAATGGCCATCACGTTCCAGCTGCGCACCGCGTTCTGGCGCAGCATCCCGTCCAGCCAGCTGGGGGCATCTGTACCGGTCATAATGGCGGTGCGCAGGGCTTTGACGTCCTCCTCGGTCACCGGGCGGGGCGTTTCCTTGGAGCCGTGCGCCGAGCCGAACCGGATGAGGTTGGCGATACGGTTGACCAGCACGGTGGTCTTGCCGCTGCCGGCACCGGCAAGGATGAGCAGCGGGCCATCCGTGGTAAACACAGCCTGCCGCTGCATATCGTTCAGGCGGCCGAATTGCTTTTCAATGTAAGTATCACGCAGGGTGCAGAATTCCTGCCCGAGAGATGCTGCCATGGTTTCACCTGTTTCCTTCGCTGTTATTCATACCGTATAGTATAACACATTTCAAAATAGTTGTACACCAAAACTGCATAGAGTTACAGCTGCTTTTCCAGCAGATAGCGGTCGTAGCCGCCGTACATCTCCCGGCGGCAGCGGATGACAAAGCCGGAAGCCTGTGCGTTGCGCAGGCTGTAACTGTTGTCCGGGCTAACGGTAGCCCCCAGATGGGTGATCTGTGGCGGCAGCAGCGGCAGAGCCGCTTCCAGCATGGCGCGCTGCAAACCGTTGCCTCGCCAGTCCGGGTGCACTACTGCGCTGTCTGCGTTGGCCCAGTGTTGCCACTGACTTTGCGGCACGCCCAGAAAGGCAGCGTAGTTTTCACTGCTCTGCCCGCACAGACGCAGGATGAGGTACGCCCCCAGCCGCCCCTGCTGCCACGCGCCAATGCACACCCCAGTGCGCAGATAGCCGGTAATGTTTTCCAGCGTATCCGGCACGAACTGCTCCGGGTGCGGCATGGCAGCGCGCACTTCGTTTTGCAGCGCGAACACTGCCGGAGCTTTGACAGGGGTGCAGCGCCGCAGGGTGACAGCCTGCCGGGTGGGCCGGCCGCCTACTTTTTGCAGAAAATAGTCCATCTGTACTATGCCCTCCAAAATAAAATCGTACTTTTCAGCAGATTCCAGTATAAATGACGCTTTTCTAAATGTCAAATTATGCTATAATAAGAGAGAAGGGGCTGTGGAGGAATCCTCCCGGCCCGTTCGTATGAAGTTCGGGGCGGTACTGCCGCCCGGAAACGGAGGAACCATCCATGAAAGATCCCGCACTGGCATCGTCCAGCCGCTTGGGCGGCGCTGTGATCAGTGACCGCGTTGTTGCAAGCCTGCTGGAGGAGCTGACCAACGGGCGCTATGCCCAAGCCGACCGCCTGCCCGCCGAGGTAGACCTTGCCACCGAATTGGGGGTGAGCCGTACCGTGATCCGTGACGCGCTGAGCGAGATGGAGCGCGCCGGTTATGTGGAACGGGTGCGCGGCATTGGCACGGTAGTGAACCGCGCTGTGCTGGGGCTGCGCAGCCGCTTGGACCAGAAGCTGGAGTACTACCCGCTGATCCGCAGTTTTGGCAGCTACCCCCATGCCGACGGCATTCAGGTGATGCTTCTTCGTGCAGGCGAGGAGATGGCCCACGCGCTGGCGCTGGAAGTCGGCGATGAGGTGATCTGCATCAAAAAGCGTATCCTTGCCGATACCACCCCGGTGATCTACTCCATCGACTACCTGCCCCGCAGCCTGTTCGGCAACCGGGACTACACCCGCATCGACCTGACCGGCGACATCTTTGAGATCCTGGAGCAGGAGTGCCACCAGCAGATCTCCTCCAACGTGGCGCACCTGAAGGCCAGCTGCGGCGACGAGGCCATCCGTGTAGCCATGCGTCTTGCCCCGGGTGAGGCCATGCTGCTGCTGGACGAAGTGTGTTTCAATCGTTTGTGCAGACCGGTGATGCGCTCGCTGAGCTACTACACGAACTTTTTTGATTTTTCCATTTTACGCAAACTGCTTTAAACGGAGGTATACTGTCCATGCGTCATCTGATCGATCCTTTGGATCTCACCCAGCAGGAGATCACGCAGCTGCTTGATCTTGCCGACCGTATCTGCGCCGACCCCGCCGCCTATCAGGAGGTTGCCAACCACAAAAAGCTGGCTACTTTGTTCTACGAGCCCTCCACCCGCACCCGCCTGTCCTTTGAGGCAGCCATGCTGAACTTGGGCGGTCATGTGCTGGGCTTCCCCAGCGAGAACGTGTCCAGCGCCACCAAGGGCGAGAGCGTGGCCGACACCATCCGGGTGGTTTCCTGCTATGCCGATATCGTTGCCATGCGCCACCCCAAAGAGGGTGCACCGCTGCGTGCCTCCCGCTACTCCCGCATTCCGGTGATCAACGCCGGTGACGGCGGCCACCAGCACCCCACCCAGACCCTGACCGACCTGATGACCATTCGCCGCCGCATGGGCAGACTGGATGATCTGACCATTGGTCTGTGCGGCGATCTGAAGTTTGGCCGCACCGTCCACTCCCTGCTCAAGACCATGGCGCGCTGCAAGAATGTGCGCTTTGTGCTGATCAGCCCGGAGGAGCTGCGAGTGCCGGATTATATCATCAACGACGTGCTGGAGGCCAACGGCATCCCCTACAAGGAGACCCGCAGTCTGGAGGAATCCATGCCGGAGCTGGATATCCTGTATATGACCCGCGTGCAGAAGGAGCGCTTCTTCAACGAGGAGGACTACATCCGCTTGAAGAACAGCTATGTGCTGACCCGCGAAAAGATGGCACAGGCCAAGCCCACCATGGCAGTGCTGCACCCCCTGCCCCGCGTGAACGAGATCGCACTGGATGTGGACGACGACCCGCGCGCCGCTTATTTTGAGCAGGTGCAGAACGGCGTTTACGTCCGCATGGCACTGATTATGACCCTGCTGGGGCTTGCAGACCCCAAAGCACCGAAGGAGGAGAACTGATATGTTGAATATTGACGAGATTCAGAACGGTATTGTCATCGACCACATCAAGGCAGGTACTGCCGTTGGTCTGATGGATCTGCTGGGCATTGCGGGCAACCGCACTGCCAGCGTGGCGCTGATCCAGAACGCCCGCAGCAAAAAGACGGCCAGCGGCCGCAAGGACATCATCAAGGTAGAGGGCGATGCCTCCTGGCTGAACCTGGATGTGCTGGCTTATCTGGACCCGAACATCAGCGTGACCATTATTGAAAACGGCAAGGCTGTCCGCAAGGAGCAGCCCAAGCCCCCCAAGCGTCTGGTGAACATTGTACGCTGCAAGAACCCCCGCTGCATCTCCAGCATTGAAGAGGAGTGCGACCAGATCTTTGAGCTGAGCTCCAACGGCAAGTACCGCTGCATCTACTGCGAGCAGGAGCTGCAGGTAAAGCCGGAATAACGACACAGAAAAAGAGCTGCTGTATCAGGCAATTTTGCCGTACAGCAGCTCTTTTTTTGCAATAAAAAATCTGACGGAACTCTCACCGACGCAAATGCCCTGTGCGGCAGATGCTCCATTCCCACAAGCAGCACCTGCCGGACAGAAATGCGACGTACCGAGTGACTTTATCAGCAGCAAACCCCAAAGTTCGCCGTTGAAAGCCCCGCCAGATGAGCTGCGCAGCGCATGAGGACTGCACAGCGAAGAGCAAAGGGAAAACAGAGCAGCTTAACACGCACCGCTGCCCGGATCACTGCACAGGGGGCAAAGCTTCACCAGGTCTTCCTTTGGCCGCAAATCCGCCCTGCCCCGGCAGGAGGTCACCTTTACTGGCCTTAGTATAGCATTGTTGCGTGCCTGTTGCACAGAACATGTCATAAATTGTCGGTGCTCATGTCATGAACTGCGCACGGGATGGCGCAGGTAAACCGGAACCACCGGTCGCGGCAGCTCACGGTGTACTCGGCACCGTACTTGCGCAGCACGTCCTGCACGTTGGCAAGGCCCATGCCGTGGCCGCTCTCCTTTTTGGTGGTGCCGGGCAGCTTGCCCTCCTCCAGCAGCAGGTCTTCCTGCACGCGGTTGCGCACCGAGATCAGATATTCTTCCGGCGTTTTGCGGATGCGCACATGCACCTCCGGCGGCAGGGCCTGCGCTGCGGCGCGGGTGGCGTTGTCCAGAAGGTTGGAGAGCACGATGACCATATCCATGCTGTCGAAGGGCATCCGCTTGAGATCGCACAGGTCAAAGTAAATGTTCACGCCAACTTTTGCCGCTTCTTCGTATTTTTTGCTCAGAATGGAATCCAGCAGCGGGTTGTGGGTATCCATGATGGTGGTGCCCGCCGCCACCGTTTTGCTCACGCTGGCAATGTAGGCCTGTGCGCCTTTCAGATCTCCCTGATCCAGCAGGGCGGTAAGGGCTGTCATGTGGTTGGTGAACTCGTGGGTCAGGCGGCGCTGTTCCGTGTAGGAATCCAGCAGGGCTTCGGCACGCTGCTGTTCCAGCTGAGCACGGTAGCGGGAGTTCTGCCGCTGCACCACCTGATCGTTGAACATCTGCACGATGGCCAGGTGCACCAGCACCGCAATGGTCAGGCCCACCGTCAGCATCAGGTCCAGCAGAGTGGGCACGCGGCGGTTGGAGGAGATCATGATGAAGATGTTCAGCAGCACCACGACGCCTGGGAAAAAGCTCATCAGCAATGCCTGCAGCGGGTCCAGCGCACTGCAGTGGTTCCACCGGCACAGAAAGCGTGCTGCCAGAATGCCCACCAGCAAAATTGAGATCACCAGTGCCGCCAGACAGGTCCTGTAGTGCCAGACTTCACCGGGGCAGATGCCGTGGAGCCGTGCAAAGACAAAGCTGACCGTATTTTCGGTAAGCAGGCACAGAATGCCGTTGATGATGCAGGCAGACATCCGGTCCACTGCCGTGCCGCCGAACAGCAGCGCGATGACCAGCAGGTAGATGATATTGCTGACCACTGATTTGATATTGAAAAAGCCAAAACCGCACAGCACCGAGAGCGCAAGCACAGCCAGCGCCAGCAGCGCGGCCCACACACAGGGGTGACGGAACCGCCTGCCCCGGCCCAGATAGGCATAATCCACCAGAATGAACGCCGCCCACTGCGCAATGCACACCAGATGCCCCAACAGCGTCCAGATAAGGCTGTCACTCATCACCGAACTGCCCCTTCCATTCCAGATAGGCCGCGCGGACCGCCGCATACTTGCTGCGGCTGACGCTGAGCTCCACGCCGTTTTTCATCAGCACCCGGTAATTCCGGATGGCGCACACATGCTGCAGGTTGACCACATCGCTGCGGCCCACCTGCAAAAAACCATTCTGGGCCAGAATGGGCGGCAGCTCCTTCAGCTTGCCGTAAAAGGTGCAGAAATGTTCCCGCGCAATGTCCCCATACACATTGATGACCCGGCCCTCGCTCTCCAGATAATAGATCTGGTCCAGCGGGATGCGAATGTTCTCGCGGTTGTGGTGCACGGTGAGGGTCTTGGTACCGGCCTGCATCATGGACGCATAGATGTCCTCCAGACAGCCGGGCAGCTGCTTGGCGACGTCCCGTTTGAGGATGTAGCGGTAGGCGTTGACCTTGTAGCCATCCAGCGCAAAGGCCAGATAGGCCGATACATAGACCAGGCAGATGTCCGGATTGCGGTGCCGGAGCTGGCCGCCCAGTGCAATGCCGTTGACCTGCGGCATGTCCACATCCAGGAATGCGATGCGGTACAGCTCCAGGTCCGGGATCGCCAGCACCTGCTCCGGGTCGGAACAGACCGTAGCCTGCACCGGGATCTCGTGCGCTTCAAAGTAAGTTGCCGCATACTCCGCCACCTT
>OKRS01002037.1_pt1 | contig 12224 bp, 9 predicted proteins | sample 1601191 | NCBI WGS metagenome assembly OKRS01 (sample SAMEA3541509, study PRJEB24748) | human gut metagenome | biome: human gut; feature: human-associated habitat; material: faeces | place: China | collected 2012
GAAAATGAAGATTTTTCACCTCAAAGAACATTTCAAACAATTCAAAACAGCTTCTAAGAACAGCCCGATCTGGCTTTTGCCGCGACAGACTCGTTATGTGGCTGAAAGCCTTTTGTAAGATTCTCGCCGTCGCCTTTTCACTCCTCGCTGTTCGTCCGGCGGATTGTGGTTTCACCGGACAAAGAGTATGATTTTTACAATTCGTCCGGCCAGCAAGGTTTTCACCGGACAAAAAAGAGTGGCCGCAATGAGACGGTCACTCTTTTTGATGTGCTGTGTCGGGCAAAGGGTTATTTGGCTTTCTTCTTTTCGTTTCACGATGGCTTGGGGCCGAACTTCTTGCGGGGACGGCCTTTGTCCTTGGATGACTTGCGCTTAGGCTGGTCATCGTTGTGGGCGACGGAGGCGTAGAAAGGCTTTTTCTTGCCTTTGCCGTCAGCGGAACCGCTACCGGAACCGTTGTCGGAACCCTTGCCAGACCCATTGCCGGAACGGTGGCTGGAGCCATGGTTGGAACCGTTGCCAGAACCATCACTGGATGAGCCATTGTCTGTGGTGGTGTCAACCAGTTCGTAGTCCAGAAGCCTCTGCTCCAGATTGGCGGCCTTCACACGGATCTTGACCGCGTCACCCAGTCGGAAGACCTTGCCGGTGCGGCGGCCACGGATGAGGTAGTTCTGCTCGTCGAACTCGAAGAAGTCGGACTTCACATCGCGCAGGGCGACCATGCCTTCGATCATGGTAGGCTTGATCTCCACGTACATACCCCATTCGGTGAGGCCGGAGATCGAGCCTTCATATTCATTGCCTATCTTGTCCTGCATGAACTCGATCATCTTGTACTTGATGCTGTCGCGTTCGGCGTTCGCCGCTATCTGCTCGCGCTCGGAGGCATGCTGGCACTGGGCTTCGTAATATTCCTTGTTCTGGCTCTCGGCATTGTCGAGATAGAGGGCCAACAGCCTGTGTACCATTGTGTCAGGATAGCGGCGGATAGGGGATGTGAAGTGCGTGTAGAACTTGAACGCAAGGCCGTAATGGCCGATGTTGTCGGTGGTGTAGATCGCCTTGGCCATCGAGCGCAGGGCGATCATCTGGAAAGCGTCGCACTCCGGCGTGCCCTTGGCCTCGGCCAAAAGCGTGTTCAGGGACTTGGCGATCTCGCGTCCGTTGCCGCTCGGCCCGAACTTGAAGCCGAAGTTGCTGACGAACTGGCCGAGGTTCGCGATCTTCTCCGTGTTAGGCTCGCCATGTACACGGTAAACAAAGGTCTTGGCCTTCTTGTCGGCCTTGCCGTCCATCCTGCCGGAAGTGGCGATGAACTCGGCCACGGAACGGTTCGCAAGAAGCATGAACTCCTCAATCAGCCAGTTGGCCTCCTTGGTGATTTTCTCGTAAACCCTGATCGGCTTTCCGGTCGCATCCACCTCGACTTTCATCTCCGGACGCTCGAAACTGATGGCTCCTGAAGCGAAACGACGCTTGCGGAGTGTCAATGCCAGCTTGTTGAGCGTCACGATGGCCTCCCTGACATCCTGACCGATGGCCGGATCCGCAGGCTCCTTACCATCGCTCTCGATGATCTGCTGGGCTCCGTCGTAGTCGAAACGGTAGTCAGAACAGATCGCCGTGCGGCCGAACCAACGGTTCTCGATTTTTCCGCGAGGAGTCATCTCGACCACTACCGAGAATGTCAGCTTGTCCTCGTGTGGGCGGAGAGAGCAGAGTTTATTGCAAAGTTTCTCCGGAAGCATCGGGACTGTCCTGTCAACCAGATAGACTGACGTGCCGCGCTCCTGTGCCTCCTTGTCCACGATCGTCCCTGGAAGCACATAGTAGGACACGTCGGCGATGTGGACTCCGATCTCGTAGTTGCCGTTGTCCAGTTTCTTGAATGACAAAGCATCGTCGAAGTCTTTCGCGTCCGTAGGGTCGATGGTGAATGTCAGAGTGTTACGGAAATCCCGACGTCCCTTGAGATCTTTCTCGGTGATCTGGTCCGAAATCTGATCCGCCGCGTTCTCGACCTCCGGCTCGAACCTGTAAGGCAGGGCATATTCGGCAAGGATGGCGTGCATTTCCGTGTCGTTCTCGCCCGGCATTCCGAGCACATCCACGATGTGACCCTTAGGGGTCGGCTCACCCTTGTCCCAGCCGTCTATCAGCGCCGCCACCTTCATCCCTCTTTTCGCACCCTCAGGAAGGGTGTCGAAATCTATGCTGATGTCGTACGGCATATTCCTTGACTGCATCAGCACCCAAGCCTGCCGGCCGACAATGTGGAGCACGCCGACGAACGGCTTGTGGCTGCGCTCTACAATCTCTATGATCTCTCCCTCGCGGCGTCTGGCCGCGTCCTTGCGTCCGCCTTTGGCCGCATCGGATGAAGCTTCCTTTCTCTCACTTGTCACCGCACATCTTACGGTGTCTCCGTTCAACGCGCCGCGAGTCTTGGACGCCTTGACGAACACATCATTGTCCGGCTCGCCCTCGATGATCACGAAGACATAGCCGTCCCTTGTCATCTGAACCTTGCCGGTCACCTCTTCCAGCACTCTTTTGCTCTTCTGTCTGGCACCGAATTTCCTGTCGCGGCTCTTCCTACCGCCGTTCTCGCCACCTTGGCGATTTCTTCTTTTCTGCATAGATAACTTCAACTCTCGCAAGTAGGCAACTACCCGCTGTAAACTACCTTATCTCACGTCCGAAGGTGATTGCCCACCCACATTCATTCACGTTACCCCTACCCTAAATCCCTCCCCTCGGGGGAGGTACTTGCTTTCACCACAAGTGGTGAAGAATAGAGGATTGGTGCAAAGGTACAAATTTTCCCTGCAAACGATGAGCCCGAAAGACGGATAATGATTATCTTTGCAACGAAAAGACTTGATTTTTTGAATATTCAAGGAGGTTCGGCAATAATTAAAAACACAAGAATATGTCTGATATAAGAAATGACAGCAGAGTTGTTATGACCCTTGACGCCGGCGGCACCAATATGGTCTTCGGCGCGATGAAGGGTGGTGAGTTTTGCTGCGAACCAATCACACTTCCGTCCAACGCCGACAACCTTGACCGCTGCCTCGGCACGATGGTCAAGGGATTCCGTCAGATCGAAGAGGAACTTGGCGAGGAGAAACCTGCCGCCATCAGCTTCTGCTTCCCTGGCCCGGCCGATTACCCGGACGGAATCATCGGCGGTTATCTTCCTAACTTCCCGTCTTTCAGGGATGGGGTCGCCCTCGGACCATTCCTTGAGGACACTTTCGGGATTCCCGTGTTCATCAACAACGACGGAGACCTTTACGCCTATGGCGAGGCTCTCGGCGGAGCTCTCCCTGAGGTCAATGAAAAGCTTGCGAAGGCCGGCAGCGCGAAGCGTTACCACAACCTCATCGGCTACACGTTCGGCACAGGTCTGGGAATCGGTACTGTCATCAACGGTGAGCTTAACCGTGGCGATAACTCCTGCGTGGAGACTTTCTGTCTCAAGCATCCTGACATGCCGGGCATCATCGTCGAGGACGGTGCCTCGATCCGTGCCGTGAAGAGAGTTTACGGTGAGCTGACCGGCAACCCGGACCACGGTCTTGAGCCTAAGGATCTCGCCGAGGTCTGCGAGGGCAAGAGGCCTGGCGACAAGGAAGCCGCGATCAAGGCGTTCGACAAGATGGGCGAGGTCGCGGGCGACGCGATGGCCACGGCGGTCACCCTGATCGATGGCCTGATCGTGATCGGAGGCGGAGTGATGAACAACTACAAGTACCTGATGCCAGGAATATTACGCACCATGCGCGGCAAGATGCACCAGCTCACCGGTGAGGAACTGAACCGGGTTCAGATGAAGGTCTATAACCTCGATGATCCGGCCGAGTTCGAGCAGTTCGCCCGTGGCGAGGCACGTTCCTTGAAGGTCTATGGCAGCGACCGTGAGGTGGTTTACGACCCTCAGAAGCGCGTCGGCGTGATGCGTTCCAAGATCGGAGCCAGCAAGGCCATCTCGCTCGGAGCCTATGCGTTCGCATTGACAGAGCTGGATAAATAATTGTTTAAAAAGAACTTAACGAATATGTACCCTCTGAAATTTGAGCCCTATCTCCGTGAGATGGTGTGGGGCGGAGAAAAGATCGCCCCGTTCAAGGGCGTAAAGACAAAGCGGCACAAGATAGGGGAGAGTTGGGAGATCTCAGCTGTCCCGGGCCATGTCTCAACGATAGCCAACGGCTCTCTTGCAGGCAAAAGCCTGACCGATGTGATGAATGAATATGGCCCTGAACTCGTCGGCAAGAAGGTTTTTGAGAAGACCGGTACGGAGTTCCCGCTCCTGATCAAATTTATCGACGCTAGAAGCGACCTGTCGATCCAGGTCCACCCGAACGACGAGCTTGCCGCGAAGACCCATCCTGGGATGAAAGGCAAGACCGAGATGTGGTATGTGGTCGGAGCCGACGAGGGAGCCCATCTTCTGAGCGGTCTGACCGAGTGGATCACTCCCGATGAATATGAGCAAAGAGTCAACGAACACACCATCACAGACGTGCTTGCAAGCTACAGGATCGCTCCCGGCGATGTGTTCTTCCTCCCTGCCGGCCGCATCCACGCCATCGGGGCCGGAGCCTTCGTCGCCGAGATCCAGCAGACATCCGACCTGACCTACAGGATCTATGACTATGGTCGCCTGGGTCTTGACGGAAAGCCCCGCGAACTGCACATCGAGCAGGCCAAGGAGGCCATCGACTACGATGTCTACCCGGACTACAGGACTGAATATTCCCGCGTCAAGGACGCCGAGACCAAACTGGTCAGCTGCAAGTACTTCACCACCTCGCTCTTCGACCTGGACAAGCCTTGCGCCAAGGATCTCTCTAAACTGGACTCTTTTGTGGTCGTGATGTGCGTCGCCGGAGGCGGCAGCCTTGTTGACCATGAGAATGACGGCCAGGAGCACGTCGTGACCCTCCGTCAGGGCGAGACCGTTCTCATCCCCGCCACCTCCACCGGCATCGAGTTCCGTCCCGACGCCTCGATGACCTGTCTCACCAGTTGCATCGAGTAAAGGCATTCCATCGCATTGACACCATGAACATCGATCTGTACAGATACTCCCTATGCATTGCCTTGACCCTGATGGCGTTCTTTGTCTTTAGGTTCTTCTTCGGGAAGGTCCCGGACAAGAGGCTGTTCGCCAACTACCTGCGGTCAAGGAATTTAATGGGGGCGGCGCTTTTGGTGCTGGCGGCAAATTATGCCGTCCATCTGTGCTTTGACATAAGGCAGGTTAACGTCAATGCAGCGATTGTGATGAATCTCTCAACGTATTTCTTCGGCTACGGGTTGTTCGTCGCGGCTCTTCACACACTTCTGAACCGCTCCTACATCACACGGAAGATCATTGTGAGACATTGTCTGTCATGGCTTTTATATGTCATCCTGTCCGTCTCCGCGCTCTTGTTCACCGAAGACGGCACACTGAAAGCCGGCCTGATATATTCATTAGCCCTGATGCTTGCCCTGTATGGTTTCTCTCTGGCCTCACACCTGCTCAAGGCCTACCATCGGGCCGTCAAAAAGATGGATGACACCTATTCTGACCATATCGCGACCTATGTCAGATGGATGTCGGTACTGACATATTGGATGCTCATTTTCGGCATCGGTTGTTCTGTGCTGACCTTCCTTCCTGACAATCTTGTTTTTGTTTGGGTGCTGTCTTCCGTTCCGTTCTACATTTATCTGTATGTCAGTTACCAGAACTACATGCTTTTTTATGAAACCGTCGAATGTGCCATCGAAAGTGACCCGGGATCGGATCTTCCTGCGACAGAAACGTTCTCCTGCAATCCGGAAATGCAACGTCTTGTGCAGGAATGGGTGGAGGCGGAAGGCTATCTGAAGCCGGGACTCACGATAGCGGATCTGTCCAAAACCTTGTACACAAACAGGACGTATCTTTCCGCTTTCATCAATCAGACCTACAAGATTACCTTCCGGGAATGGATCTGCGGAATGAGAATCGGCTATGCAAAACGCGCCTTGCTGGAGAATCCTGACAGGTCCATCGCCGAAATCGCGGAAAAATCAGGCTTTCTTTCCGTGAGCAATTTCAATGCTTCCTTCAAGGAGAGAGAGGGTATGACCCCGACAAAATGGCGGATAAGTAATTTATCGGTTCGGCAAAAAAATGCTGATTTGACAAAATAAGGTTGTCCGTACGACAATTTCTTGACGGCTCGGCAAAATTAGTCGGAGCCGTCTTTTCTTCGGGTGCTTCATTTAGTATTTTTGTCTCACAAATTTCTTCCTTGGGCGTGGTGAGCCACCCTGAGGCTTCCGGGTATATTTCAAACAATATCAAAACGATGAAGCGTCTTATCTATCTTGTGTCTTATCTTTCAGTATCGGTTTTCTTTCTGTCCTCTTGTGATAAGGGAGAAACCGAAACCGCCGCAAACCCTGCCGATTATCTGAGGAATGATGATCAGAAGGCTATGGTGTCCACATTGAAGAATTTGGCGGACGGGCATTTATATTCAGTGAAATATAGTTCGGACTACCACATCGATGAGGTCATGTCTAGCGGAGGGGCGAGTTCCAGCATGCAACTTCTCGGAAAAGTGGTGCCGATGCTGACAACAGTTCCGCTGGGCAAGGCTGACGGTGGCGTGGATTTCGGATGCAGTGCTTTCTGTGTCAAGTCCCAGGAAGGAGACGTGCTGGTGGGACGTAACTTTGACTATAGATTTGTGTCGTCTTCCAATGTGCTTGTACACAATGTCACAAAGGGAGTGCATGAGTCCATCTGCATCTCAGCCCTTCCATTTCTGGACAAAGACACTTATGTGGCCGGTGCGTTGTCGGACGGGAAGACGGATCTTTCCATCCCTGTGACCGCATCCATCTACTGCTGTCTGGACGGGATGAATGATGCGGGACTGTTCATAGGTGTCCTGTCTCTTCGAGGTACCGGCGGGGCGGTACAGCATGACCCCGGGAAGAGTGACATTGTCCCGACATTAGCCATCAGGCTGGTGCTGGACAGGTGTACAAGCGTTGAGCAAGCCGTGGAGGTTTTCCGGTCCCACAATTTTTTCGCGGACGGTGAGAATTCGGACTCGAACTATCATTTCCTGATCGCCGACGCAAGCGGAAAGAGCGTTGTCGTGGAATATTACCGCCCGGGAGAGGTGCCGCCGCTGAGTGATCCGTCAGCGAAAGATTGGACGATGAACCTGCTTGACACCGACCACGTCACCAATTTCTATCTGTCCGAGGGATGGCGGAATGTCGGAGGAGGAAAAGAGCGGTACGACAAGCTCCACGAGACATTGGAAAAGAAGAACCGTGTGATGACGGAAGATGAATGCATGTCTCTGCTTGATGCCGTGCACCAAGATTTGCAATCCGAGGGAGGAGACATCACAAGCAACACGCAATGGTCAGTCGTTTACAATCTCACAAAGAAGACGGCGACTATCTGTGTGGACAAGGACTACAACCGCAAACTGCCTTACAGACTGTAATACCATGAAACACTCTCTTTTACTTTATCTGGCCATACCGGCGTTCGTGCTTACGCTTGTCTCCTGCTCCAAGGACAGTCCGGATTACGGTGATGAGGTCATCATTGAAGGCGACTACCGCAAGCCTTCCTCGCTCGCCGACGGCGAAGAAGATCGCGTTCCCGGCATGGGTCTCGGAAGGCCTCTCTAAGGACTTAGCGGACGCTGTCAAAGGCCGGCTGAAAGAGACGGCTCCTTCGGCTGACAACGCACAAGTGATTGTCACGGACATGGCCGGCTATTCCGGACTTGACACACTCAAGGGGCGCGTCGTGGTTGTCTGCGATCCGTCAAAAATCCTGCTTGAACAACTCGGTGTGGAGGCGGGAAATTTCCTCTGTGTGGCTTTCCAGCAGGGACGCTCCGGCCACTGTGCCGTGCGGACTCCGGCGGAGGGTCTGGAGGTGGACGAATGCCTCAACGGCCTTGTCTCCTGGACCAACAACGCCATCCTGAACGTGGCCGGCAACTTCGACCCGTCCTCTTTCTGGGAGGAGTCATGCCTGTACACGACCTATTCTGACAAGGTCAGCGAGAATATAACCAACGTAGCGGCCTCCAAACACGATTACCTTGAGGGCGAGTTTTCCATAGATGTGCAGTTGAAGGTCACACCGATGCACGGATTCAAGAGCGGTGACTCGGAGGCCATGGATTACTACCTCATGACCTCCACCGTTTCGGTCGTGTCGGGGAAGATGTACACGGGGAATTTCACCAAGACGCACGGCTTGGTGAAAGCGAGGATATGCGGTTTCTATCTCAAGTCTCTCAGTTCTAACATCTACATATTAAACACCGCTGGAACTCCAGTAGGACGTTTTGTCCAGACTCCGACACCGGAGACCGTCATCGGCTCGACCAGCTACACGACCGGCTGGAGCTTTTCCATCGGCGGAGGAATCACCGGCGGCACGTCTCCGATGATCTCATCAAACACGGGATTCTCCATCTCCTCAAGCACATCCCGCACAATAAGCGACTGCGATGTGCTCAACAGGCACGAAGGCTCCACGGTCGGCTACGACTACGTGATCAACAATCTTCCTCGCCTGAAATCCCTGAAAATCACAGACCCTCCGCTTGTCTCGACCTCGACCGTCAATTTCTATAGCCAGTGGGTGTGGGCTGTCCCGGCGGAGGACTACGACGTGGAGACCAAGTACAGGGTTGTGATAGATCTTTACAACCTTGTCTACGGCGCTTCCTATTTCTACTCGGGAAGTGTTGACTACCACGAGCTTGAGTTCGTTCAGAAGAAGTATTCCGTCACCAAGGACCTTCCTGTGCCCAACAGGGGGCCGACCGGGAAATTCGACCTCACGAACAGCGAGGAGGGCACTTTCATGACCAATGTCAGGCTGTACAACAAGAGCCACCCCGAGACCGGAAGCTACCATGACGGAAGCGTCTACGGCCAAGGCAACACCTGCTCCCTGTTCCTGGTGGCCGGCGACTACGAGCTGCAATGCGACATCAAGGACGCGAAAGGCAATACCAGGAAACGCAACTACACCGGACTTGTCAGAGTGAGGCCGGGAGGATCGGTGAGACTATCAACCGGCTACGGCTTCAAGTAAAACTATGAATATATTCATGAACCTTCTGAATGAAATCCAATGACCATGAAACGAATAATTGATTTTCTGAATATACTTGCGCTTTGCGCGGCTTTTGGCCTGCTGGCCGCCTGCGGAGGGAAATCAGGCCTTGACCCCGATCCGGAACCGGAGCCGGAGCCCGTCGAGGAGAACCGCACCTCGGACCTGCCCTACTGTGTACTGTCTGAACTGGATGGCGACATCCTTGAGTTGATATATTCAAGATTCACCGGGAAGAGGGTCTCCTGCGAGGAGGCGAAGGTGGTTTTTGTGAGCGAGAAGGATGTCAAGGACGATGAGATCTTGAGCGCCTACCAGCGTGGAGCGGCGGTGGTCGTGGTCTCTCCGACTTCGGATCTGCTGACGTTCCTTTCGCGGCACAACATCGGTTTTCTGTCCGCCGAGACGTTGGACGACTGCCTTTTCGTGGCGTTCCACAGGAGCGGCAAGGTCTTCTCAATGGATGACTTTCCTCCAGCCAACCTGAACGGCCTTGTGTCATGGGTCGGTGACGCGCATTCCGCGAACACCTCGGGAGACGACCTGCTCCAGTCCATCCATCTGTTCTCGTCCCATGACTACAAGATTGACAATGGCTTGATCTTCAAGGACGGCAAGAAGGAGTTCAGGGTGACGGGCGAAGGCCGCTTCGAGCAGTACTACTCGGTCATCCCGCTCTATGCGTTCAAAACGTCCAAGAGCAACTACATCGGGGACTTCTACATCGTTGACGCCACGTTCTCGGTGGCTTCGTCCGGGATGTACGCCGGTAAGTTCAACAAGGTGCTGCCGAATGGCTGGACCGGCGATTTCATGGGCTATTTCCTGACCGGCTACAATGTGGACATCTCCCTGGTCGATGACAAAGGCAATCAGGTTCCGGTCCGCTTCAATCAGGTTCCGTCCCCTTCAACCACGATAAACTCCCAGACCTACACTTCCGGTGTGACATGGTCGTTCGAGGCCGGTTTGTCCGGTGGCGCCGCCGGCGCCGGGCTTTCCTTGAGCTCAGGCTGCAACTTCAGCAGTTCAAGGACGCGTGAGATCAGGGACCTGTCCATCATCGACAACTCGTCTGACGGAAGCATCCACTACAAACTGGAGGTGAAGAACCTGCCGGAGTTGGTCAACACTCAGCCTCCGGCCATATCCAGAGCCACTTTTGATTTCCATTCCGGTTGGGTCTGGAGTGTGGAGAACACTGTGGAGTCCGACGCCGCCACCCGTTACCGTATGAAAGTGACATTGAGCGACATGAACTACCGTGACCTTTGCTCCAGTGCTCCTGGCGGACCGTACGGCATTCAGAACCGGCCCATCGAGAAGAAGGAGTTTTTCATCGACCTCCCGGTTCCGAACAGAATTCCTTGCGGCAATGTGAAGTTCGTCAACAGCGAGAAAGGCAAGTACATGACGGACATCGTCTTTATTGACTCCAAGAGTCCGAGTGATCCTAAAGGCTATCATTTCGATCCGTCAGGCAGTGTCTACTCCTATCAGGAGTGCTACGAGACCAGCCTCCCTGAGGGTACCTACATTGTCCAGTACAGACTTGGAGGCACCTCCTGCACCGGAAAGAACATCGCCGTCAAGAGAGGTGAGACACTTGAGATCCAGTCCGGCTACTATGTGAAGTGATCATGCTTTTGCGTGTGATTGGCAAGCAGAAGACTTTGATCATGAGACTTCTATGAAAATCTCATAACTTGTAATCCCGTCCGTGGCGTTGACGAGGGCTTCCTGCGGGAAAGAAAGAGGCGACACAAGGACACCGGAGGGGCGGATGCTGTGGAAGAACGCCAGAATTCCAGTTAACAGGCAACTCATTGTCTGTGAATGGATTAAAACCCTTGTCTTAGGTTGAGTTTTCTCAAGGGACAAGAGGCTGTTCGCCAACTACCTGCGGTCAAGGAATGGCATGTTCTTTGGATAACGGGGAGGACAGGCTAACAATTAATTGGATGAAAAAGTTATTAGTGGTGCTGGCGCTGGTTTCGCTGACAGGAAGTGCGGCTTTCGCACAAAGGGTTCATTCTGACAATCAAGACTTTAAGTTTACCGCCGGAGTGAGGATTCCGCTTAAGAACACCAGAGCTAATTCGGGAGAGGTGATGAGCCTCACCTACGGGAAGTACAACGACAAAGGCTTCGGAGTGCGGGGAGGCGTGCAGTGGATGTTCGAGAACATGGACATCAACGACTACCTCGGGACTCCTCTGTCCGTGTCGTGGAGCAACGGAAAACGCACCTCGTTCAAGGAATCAATAAGACAGGGCGCCAACAACGCCGCCTACGGAGCATACCACAACAAGAGCTATTTCGGAACGAATCCGGATGCCGGCACCATTCTGGGAAGTTTCTTCGCCGGATTCTTCAACAGGATCGAATTCTTCGCCGGACTGACTCCGGGCTACATTTTCGGACACCGGGAAGAGCCGCACGGCTTCTCCTACATCGGACAACAGGAGATTGAGCATTACGTCTACATCAAGAACCGTTTCAGCCTTACGGCCGACGCTGGTCTGGATTTGTCACTCAACCTATGGCGGTTCAGACTGAGCGTAATCCCTTCTTTCCACTACTTCATCACAGACAACTACCGGGAGGTGAGCATCTCCCGCATCACCCACGACGGCAGCACCGACACCCACACCTCCGACAAAGCACACCCCTGGCAGTTCGCCATCCAAGGCGGCCTAAGTTTCTCCTTCTAAGGAGCGCGACGGTATTGCACTCCCCAACGCAAAAACTGATCTTCAAGGGATCACCACCACTTGAAATCCATCCATCGGCTTGTAACATTGCGACATGCGAACATTTATCCTCCTGCCGAGGAAAGGGACGAGTATTCCTGAACATCTTCGCCAAGCGATGTGTTGCCTGACCAAGACGTGGCCTTGCCTTCTTGCTGAATCATCCATTTTGCAAAACACTTTCAGCGCGATCACCAATCCAGAAGGCTGTACATAGGTTGAGGCTGAATTGCTTCACAATGAAGGCAATAGTTTTTCACCCGAATGCCGTCCCCATGCCGTTCTGTTGGCCATTGCGCTGAAGGTGTTTC
>OKRS01002040.1_pt1 | contig 12218 bp, 8 predicted proteins | sample 1601191 | NCBI WGS metagenome assembly OKRS01 (sample SAMEA3541509, study PRJEB24748) | human gut metagenome | biome: human gut; feature: human-associated habitat; material: faeces | place: China | collected 2012
CTAGACCCACTGATTAAGAGTCAGTTGCTCTACCAACTGAGCTAAGGGTGCATCTTCTTGATAGCCTCATTTCTGAATTGCGAGTGCAAAGGTACTACAAATTTTTGAATCCACAAAATTTTTCGCCGAAAATTTTCAATTTTCTTTGAATTTTTTCTTGTAGAAGGTTCCCAGCGCATGGCGGATGCCCCGCTTGTTGACGCTGTAGAGGCGATATGCGCCCGGGGATAACGGCTTGATATTGATGTAGTTGCCTTCGCTTATGGCTCTGGATACGGTGCTGCCTTGCAGGGTTTCTATCAAGAATACCCGTGTATCGAGATTTTTTGTGATTTCGGGTAGATGCACTTGCTTTCCGTCGCAATAGAGCATTCGGGCGGAGCCTTCGGCATGCCTGTGCAGGAGCACATCGGCTTCTTTTTCCTGCGTGGCGAGGCTCTCCGTGCCATATCCGTCCATCGAGGTTACGGCAAAATAGAGCGGCTGTTCGCATTCTTCGGGTTTCAGCAGGAGCATGTTGCCCAGACGGCGTGCCGAAATCAGGTTGCGTGCATCGCTCACGTCTACCGGATAGGTGCGGCTGGCATATACATTATTATATATATGGGGCGTAGGGATGGCCGTGCCGTCGGTGTAACTGGCTTCGTTCTGCCACGAAATCTCCATGTATTCGTTGCGCCACTTGATGTCGAGTGCCTTGGGCTGCTTGGGTTTCTGGGTGCTTGCCCAGGTCATCGGCGGCACCAGCGCCGGATATTCGTTGAAGCGCTGGGTGAAGTCGAGGATGCCCTGCTGGTTGTTGAGCAGAAACTGGTTTCTGAAGAAGCAGTAGCCCATGCCCAGGTTTCGGGTGAGGTGCATCTCGGGTATCACGTCGTCTATCTTCCATTTTCCCTCTTTCGGGTCGAGGAAGTAGATGCCGAGTCCGGGAACCACTATCTTGCCGTGGCTCTGCTCCTGCCAGTCGATGGCGAAGGGGTAGAAGTGCTCGTTGCGGAAGTACATCATCGGGAAGAGTTCGTCCATCAGTCCCTCGCGCAGCCATCCCTGTGCGTCCTGGCATACCTTGGTGTTGGCATTCCATCCGTAGCTGGGGTAGCGGGTCAGGTCGTCGTACTTGCCCACGGGCGAGCAGCTCATCTTTACCCATGGCTTCAGGCTCTTCACGGCATGGCTTATCTTCCGGGCTATGCTGGTGATGTAGTTTCTGCCCTGCTGGCGGCTCACCTTCAGGTTCCAGTTTTCGGGGTATCGGATGTAGTCGAGATGGATGCCGTCGATGTCGTATCGGCGGGTTATCTCGCTGCATATCTGTGCTAGATAGTTGCCCGTGCGGCTGTCTTCGGGGTTCATGTATCCGTCGGCGCCTATCTTTCTGATGAGTTTCGGGAATTTGCGTCGCAGGTTTCTGCATCCCAGGGCATCCCATTTGCCCACGGGTATGGTTACCACCCAGGCGTGGAGTTCCATGCCTCGCTTGTGGCATTCGTCGATGGCAAACTGCAGGGCGTCGTAGCCTGGTGATTTGCCCGGGAATCCGGAGAGGCATCCGTCCCATGGTTCCAGGGCGGACGGGTAGATCATGGTGCCGCGCACGCGGGTCTGCAGCAGCACGGTGTTGATCTTGGCCTGCTGCAGGCGGTCGAGTATCTGGCAGAGTTCCTGCTGCTGCTTTCGTGCCGAGATGGGCGACTGGGCGTAGGAGTGGGGCCAGTCTCTGCCGCCGATGGTGGTGAGCCAGACGGCGCGCACCTCGTGCTTGGGAGCCTGCTGGCTTACGAGGATGCTGGCAGCCTGCCCGACATGGATGGCGGGGGTTGCTGCCAGACAGTCTTGGGTTGCAGCCTGCCCGGATATGCCCGCTGCAGCCTGCTTATTTGGTAAAATTGCCCCTAAAAGGAGCAAAAAAAGAGATAATTTCTTCATATCATTTCAATTTGGCAACAAAGATACGGATATTTTTTCGTAATTCAAATAAAAATTGTAATTTTGCGGTGGAATTCGTACGAAAAAGTGCGATTTGTCTGAAAAGAGAGTGAATTTTAAAACAATAAAAGAAAAATGGTCAGTTTCATCATCAGTTTGGTGGCCCTCGTTTTGGGCTACCTTCTTTATGGAAAGTTTGTGGCGCATGTGTTCGGTCCTGACGACCGCCCTACGCCTGCAGTGACCAAAGCCGACGGAGTCGACTTCATGGTGCTGCCAAGTTGGAAGATCTTTATGATTCAGTTTCTCAACATAGCGGGCACTGGACCTATCTTTGGCGCCATCATGGGTGCGTGGTATGGCCCCGTGGCCTATCTCTGGATCATCTTCGGATGCATCTTTGCGGGCGCCATGCACGACTATATGAGCGGCATGCTGAGTATCCGCAACGAGGGTGCGGGCCTGCCTGAGCTGGTGGGCAAGTATCTGGGCGGCAGAACCAAGAAGGTGATGCTGGTGTTCTCCGTGCTGCTGCTGATGATGGTGGGAGCGGTGTTCGTATATAGTCCGGCCATCATTCTCGATGGCATCTGCCATTCGGGTTCGTTCCTGGGCGGCCAGATGTTCTGGATTATCATCATCTTCATCTACTATATCATCGCCACGCTGCTGCCTATTGACAAGATTATCGGCAAGATATATCCTCTCTTCGCCTTCTCGCTGCTCTTCATGGCGGCTGCGCTGATGATAGGACTGTTTGTGAAGTGGCCTCAGCTGCCTGAGCTGTGGGGCAATCTGGCTTCTGCCAATCTCAACGAGAACCCGGCTTGGCTGGGTGCGGAGCCATTCATGCAGAAGAGTCCGCTCTTCCCATGCCTCTTCATCACCATCGCCTGCGGTGCAATCAGTGGTTTCCATGCCACCCAGAGTCCGCTGATGGCTCGATGCATGAAGAACGAGAAGATGGGCCGTCCTATCTTCTATGGTGCGATGATTACCGAGGGTATCGTTGCCCTGATCTGGGCCACGGTGTCGATGTATTTCTTCTACTATGGCGGCTGGAGAGAGTGCGTGAGTGCAGAGGCGGCTCAGCAGTTCATCGCCCAGTTTGACGGCGGCAAGACGCTGGTTCAGCATTTTGATGCGCCTACCGTGGTGAAGATAGTATGCTCCAGCTGGTTGGGCATTGCCGGCGGCATCCTTGCCCTGCTGGGTGTGGTGGCAGCGCCTATTACCAGTGGCGATACTGCGCTGAGAAGTGCCCGACTCATCATTGCCGAGGCGATAGGCCTGGAGCAGCACAGCATGCGTCGCCGTCTCTACGTCTGCATTCCGCTGTTTGCCGTAACGATGGGCATTCTGATTTGGCAGATGAAGAATCCTGATGGCTTCAACATCATCTGGCAGTATTTTGGCTGGGCTAACCAGACGCTGGCGGTGTTCACGCTCTGGACGCTGACGGTTTACCTGGTTCAGCAGAAGAAGCCTTATGTGATGACCCTGGTTCCTGCGCTGTTCATGACGGTGGTTTGCTCCACCTTCCTGCTTGTTTCGCCTATGGCGTTTGCCCTGAGCGAGCCTGTGGCCTATACGGGCAGCGTCATCATCCTGGTGGTGGCACTGGTATGGTTCTTCGCATGGTATAGAAAATATATTAATAACAATTTAAAATAAACTGAAGTTTCGCAAGTAGCATTCTACCGTCCCCGAAGGGGGCGAATGTGAATAACCGCGGGTGGAATGACCGAAGGGAATGGAACCTGCGGATAGTGACAGATACTCTCTTATCGTCCCCGAAGGGGGCGAACAGGAGCAAGACTGGATGTGGTTCGCCCCCTTTGGGGACGCTTTCTCCCTACTATTGGTTGTCCGCAGGTTCCATGACCTTCGGTCATTCCACCAGCGGTTATTGAAAGTTGGCCCCCTTCGGGGACCGAAGGTTACTTGCGAAACTTGAATATATAAATGAGGTTACTTGCGAAACTTGTATATATAAATAAGGTATAGGGAGAAGAGAAACTGGACTAGACGAGAAGCGAACTGATATACATCAAATGGCAAGAAAGATATTTTTACCCAACTTTTGTTAACTTGAAGGAAAATAGCGGAAAATAAGGGGAAGAATGCTTAAAAAAAATAAAATTTGGTACTTTTTTCGCATTTAAATGCTTGAAAATCTTTCTATTTGAAAAAAAAGCTATAACTTTGCAGCGGTATATATACATTTGGTAATAAATAAAGGAATAAAAACAAAGGCTAAGAATTAAAAGTCAAAGCGTGACCTAACACAACAATGCAACAGAATGCTATCTTGTCAGTGGTCATGGATGACTTGTTAGAGTTAGACAACATAAGTTTAATTAAATTTTTTATAAAAATGAAAAGACAATTAACTAGTATTTTGCTTTTCTCTGCCCTCTTGATGGGTGGAGCAAGCACTTTTGTGTCTTGTACAGATCACGAAAGCGACGCTGCTTACAACACTAGCATTTCTATCGCTGATGCTGTTACCAAGCAGATTGATGCTTTGAAACGTGCAAACCAACTTTTGCAGGACGACATTAATGCACTGAAGAATGGCGACGTGAAGGACAATAAGGACAAGATTGCTGTTCTCGAAGGTCAAGTAGCAGCTAACACGGCTGCAATTGCAGGATTGACAACAACAACTAGTACTTTAACTCAACAGTACACAACTCTCAACACTAAGCTTCAGGAGTCTATCGGTACTCTTAACGCTACTATTGCAGGCAAGGCTAATCAAGACGACTTGGAAGCATTACAGAGAACAGTAGAGGGTATTACAGGTAGTCTCCCTGATGCACTTGATAAGTTGGATAAGGCTCAGCAAGATATCGCTGGACTCAGAACAGACCTTAACAATAAGGCTGAGGATTTGCAGGACAAAATTGATAGCCTCAACACAGATCTCAACAATAAGTTGGGAACTCAGGGTGATGACATCGAAACATTGAAGGATGCTAAGGATCAAATCAACACTCAGTTGGGAACCATGAGCAACAAGCTTGATGATATTGTTGCAGAGGTTGCTAACCTCAAGAGTGCTATTGCTGACATCTTGAACAAGGGTGTTACAGGCATTGAGATTCAGGCTACAGACTGCCCTGTCACAGGTTACGAGAATGCAGCATTCTTGGGCGCACAGGCAAATATCCTTTCTGCATATTGGGGTGCTCCATCTACAGGTGACGAGGAATTCGGTGTAGAAGGTGGCAAGATTATCAAGACTGACGCTGGCAACATCTACATCAACATCAATCCTGCTAATGTTGATCCATCTGCTATCACATTCAGATTGGTAGACAGCCAGGGTAATGACGCTCCAGGCTTCAAGTTGGGCGCACCTGTTATCACAGACAAGGTTCTGAAGTATGGTATCTCACGTGCAACATCAGCTAATGGCTTCTACGCTATCCCTGTAGAGTGCACAGATCCTCAGAACGACGGTTTGGAATTGAACAAGGGTCAGTTGAAGGAAGCTGCCAAGAACGTACTCGCTAAGTTGCAGCACCCTAACTCAACCAACTTGAACTTGTCTGGTCTTGCAACAGCTTTGTATAGCAACATCAATAATAAGTTGACAGCATACGGAATCCAGGCTTCTTGGAAGCAGAAGGATGAGACTGGCAAGGAAGTAGATAAGGTTGTTACATCAAAGATCAACTTGGCAGCCTTCGCAGTTAAGCCTTTGAGTTTCAATTTCTTGGCTAATAACAGCAAGCTCGACAATTTGAGCCTCGACCGCTTCATGTTCCCTACAGGTATGAAGGAGAAGTTGAATGGTATCAATGGTATCGACTTCAACAACATCATCGATCCATCAACAGGCAAGACCATTGAGGTAGCTACAGTCGTGGCTGTTCCTGGTGTAAGGGTAGTTGCTAACGGCAATGATCTCGACTTCATCCAGATTTCAGACAACAAGAAGCTCAACACTATCAAGAACGCTTATATCGTAAGCGAGGAAGTAGCTAACACGGATATCTCTATTGAAGTAAATGGTGAGTCTGGTTCTACAACTTTGACTACATATATCTATGAGATTAAGGTAAAGGATGATACCATGAAGGAGCTCATCGCAGACCTGAACTCAAACTTGTCAACAACACTTGGTCCTGTAAAGACTGCTATCGATTGGGCTAATACATTCGCAGGCAAGTATGATGCAGTTGTTCCTACAGTCAACAACCTGATTAAGAAGATTGAAGGCATAATCCATAATGCCAACAAGTTCTTGCAGCCAGCAATGCTGTTCAAGTCAAGCAATGGCAACTGGGGCTTCGTAAGCACAGGTCACCGCTTCGCAACCAGCTTCGTAGGTGTAGGTGCTACTCCATTGGTAGCAACAACTTACACAGCAGAGCTTTTGGCTCCAGCTTACAAGAAGCAGTTGTATGTGAAGGAGGCAGGTGCAGAGATCTTGGTTAACGGTAAGGCAACAAAGGCTCCATTCAACGGCGAGATCCAGAAGGTAGTATTCAATGCTTCTAAGGCAGGTAACTATACTATCGTTTACAAGGCTATCGATTACTCTGGCAAGGTAGTAGAGAAGAACTTCTACGTTACAGTTAAGTAATTAAACATTCGATTAATAGGCAATTAAATTAATTAGGTAAGATTATGAAAATTAAGAATATATTACTGTCAGGTGTAGTAGCTATGGGTTGCATCAGTGCATCAGCCCAGGAAGCTGATAAGACTGTAAATGTCTTCAATCCACACTGGTATGTACAGGCCCAGATTGGTGGTCAGTACACTTTGGGTGAGGTTGGTTTCGGTAAATTGTTGTCACCAAACGCTCAGCTTGGTGTAGGTTACAACTTCAACAAGGTTGTTGGTGCCCGTTTTTCTCTTAATGCATGGCAGAGCAAGGCAGGTCAGAAGGTTATTTCTGATGGCGCTACTACAACATACAAGTGGAAGTGGAACTATATCGCCCCTATGGTTGACGCAACATTCAACCTCACAAACCTCTTCTGCGAGTACAATCCAAACCGTTTGGTAGAGGTAGGCGTATTCGGTGGTATCGGTGCCAACATCGCTTGGGGTAATGACGAGGCAGCAGACGCACAGGCTGCCATCTTGGCTACTCCAGGTAGCAAGAACCTCGAAGGTTATGACAAGACAGCTATGCCATTGGAGAATCTTTGGGACGGTACAAAGGCTCGCTTCGTTGCACGTGTAGGTGCTAACGTAGACTTCCGCGTAAGCGATCGCGTTAAGTTGGGCGTTGAGCTTTCAGCTAACACATTGAGCGACAAGTACAACTCAAAGAAGGCTGGTAACCCAGACTGGTACTTCAACGCATTGGTAGGTGCAAAGATTGCCCTTGGTCAGACTCACAGCACTAAGGTAATTCCTGCTCCAAAGCCAGTAGAGAAGATCATCGAGCGTATCATCGAGAAGCCAGCTCCAGCACCAGCTCCTAAGACAGAGACCAAGCAGGAGGCTGTAGATGAGAACTTCCGTCGTGATATCTTCTTCCCAATCGGTAACTCAAACATCGCAAAGTCACAGACTACAAAGATTGCTGAGATTGTTACCTTCATGAAGGAGAATCCAGATGCAAAGATCACTTTGACAGGTTATGCTGACAAGGGTACAGGTAGCGCTGCATTCAACGATAAGATTGCCGCTCGCCGTGCTCAGACCGTTTACAACACACTCGCAGCTAAGGGTGTTGCAAAGAACCGCATGATCAAGAAGTCAATGGGTTCACGCGTTCAGCCATTCGAGGAGAACGATATGAACCGTGTTACTATCTGTATTGCTAAGTAAATTAGCTATCAGATAATCAATTATAAGAATTAATATAACCGGTCTTCATACTTACCATGTAAGCAATGGAGGCCGGTTATTTTTTAACTTTAAGAACGAAAACAAGAATGAAAAAGATTTTTTTTATGCTTCTGCTGGCAAGTTCAGTTTTGCTCAGTGCCCAAGCCCAGATTAAGGGCAGTGGTTTCTACAGAGTGAAGAATGCAAGCTCAGCCAGATGGATGACATTGTGTGACAACGAAAGCGCAGGTATCGACTACAACAGTACCACAGCCGACTGCAGCTCACTTGTTACCAACGCTCTCTGGGATGAGATTTCCTGTGATCCAGGAAGTATCTTCTATCTGGATTCAAAGGGTGGAGAGAGCTACAATATTCAGGCTCAAGGTACCAGCATCAAGGAGATGATTGATTACTATATCAACATCACTCCAAGAGGTAAATATTATGCAGCATGGCAAGAGCTCAAAGGCCAAAGAGCATTATTGGCAGATAAAAACAGTTCGAAGGACAAGAGCTGGGTGGTTACCACAGGTAATCAGAGCAACTGGAGTGTGACTCCAGTCAACAATAGCGACAACTACCTGGGCGTGAAGCCAACCCTCACCGTAGGCAATAAGCATTACGCAGCTTTCTTTGCAAGTTTCGCCTACACCTTGGGACAGGGCATGAAGGCATACTACATCACCAAGATAGACGAATGGAGAGGTAATGTAGCCTACAAAGAGATAACAGGCACAGTTCCAGCCAAGACCCCAGTGATCATAGAATGCAATTCAACTGATGTCAGCAAGAACCAGATTACTCCTGTAGTAAGCAGCGTAGCGGCTCCTAGCGACAACAAACTGGTGGGAGTATATTTCAGCATCGGCAACAGATGGAGCGGCAAATACAACGCAGTGAAGTTTGACGCTACAAAGATGCGCACGCTTACACTGAATTCAGCAGGTAAACTGGCATTGACCACATCCACCGATTTACTCCCTACCGTAATTCTGAAAGAAGAAGCAAACGGAGAGCATCTCACCTCGTTGGCAATTCCTGCCAACAGCTGTTACCTACCAGTTTCAAGCAAGGCACCCAAGGAGATAACCCTGATGACAGAGGCAGAGTATGCTACCGGAATTTCCACCCTCAGTGCTACCCCAGGTAAGACCACATACACAGTCTACACACTGACCGGTGTGCTAGTAAAGAAAAATGCAGAGACGATAGGCGACCTTCCAAAGGGAATTTACATCATCAATGGCAAAAAAATAGCTCTTTAAGGAATAAAAAAGCCCCAAATACTTGCCATTTTGGGGCTTTTTGCGTACCTTTGCACCCACATTCAAATGTAATCGACAATTTATGAAGAAATATATGATAGCCCTGGCAGTAAGTTTACTGCCATCTTTGACGACAATGGCGCAGCAGGCAGAGAACCTTGGCAAGGAGCAATCTGCAGAGAAATGGATCAAGAACATAGACGCCTCTATCACAACAGGTACAACAGGTATAGGTATCGACGTAGCCGTACCTCTAAGCAACGTGGTTACCCTGCGTACCGGTTATTCATGGATGCCCCGTACACATGTAACAATGAACTTCGGTGTACAAGTGGGCGACGAAAGGATGTCTGACGAAGAAGAAGCGGCCAAGTTCAATAAGCTGGCAGACATGCTGGAAGAATATACCGGAACCCGAGTTGATAATAATATCGACATGGTGGGAACACCAACGATGAACAACTTCAAGTTGCTGGTAGACGTCCATCCTTTCAGAAACAAGAATTGGCATATCACTACAGGTTTCTATTGGGGACCATCCAAGATAGCCAAGGCAGAGAATGCCATCTATGACGGAACTTCGCTGGTAGCTGTGAGCATGTACAACAACCTCTATGAGCGCGTAAAAGCATCATACGAGAACTTTATCCCTTACATGCAAATGGGCGACCAGTATCTCTATGCCGGCAAGGAGTTATACGATAAGTTTATGAGCTATGGCAGAATGGGTGTACACCTTGGTGAGCGAAAAGACGGTTCTATCTTCCGCCTGGAGCCTGATGCCAACAACAATGTATCAGCCACCATCCATGTGAACAATTTCAAGCCATATCTCGGTTTTGGCTATGGAGGACGCCTCCTCAAGAACAATGATATCTACCATATCTCGTTTGATGCCGGTATTCTGTTCTGGGGTGGAACGCCAAGAATCATAACCAATGACATCTACAAGGTAACCTTCTCGCCAAACGAGGACTATACAGAAGCCATCAAGAACGAACAGATAGAACCTGGTGTAGACCTGGCAAAGGATATATCCAATATTCCTGGCAAGGTGGGCGACTATGTGAAGTTCTTCAAGGCATTCAAGGTTTATCCTGTATTGGAGTTGAGATTAAGCCGTAGAATCAGTTTTTAAACGCAAAGAATCATATCAATAAAACATAAAAACGCTAGAGTTTCCAGATGGAAAACTCTAGCGTTTTTTTATTACTGATGCCACTTTTTTAATTCCTTATCCCATTTTAGGAGACTATTGTACTCCTTCTTGGTGATTCGCATGAAACTGCCGTGCTGCGGACCGGTTACGCCCTTGATATCCACAGGGTCTGAGAAATTGCGGAGATACTTGTCTGCCTTGCAGATGCGATAGTGCTTCGGATTATCGTGATACTGGATGTATGCCACGCGCCAGGTATCATCACCGATGAGCTGGAAGGCAGAGCTACCCTCGCAGTTCTTGCGGCCTTCGAAGCTTACATAATCGTTCTCTACAGGCTCACCCCAGCCATGGTTCAGATACTTGCTGGTGGCAGTGTAGATGCCCGGTTTTCCACCCTCTTTCTTGATGAGCATGTGGTAGAGGCCATCGCTCTTCAGGAAGTTGATGTCGGCATCGATGGTAGCATAGCCCCAGTCGAAGAGCAGCTTGGGTGTGGTGAGCTTGGTGAAGGTCTTGTCGGCATAGCTGTAGTACATGCGGTCGTACTTCTCCTCTGCACGGTTGAGCATGGAATAGTAGATCATGTATCCGCCTTTCTCGCCGTTTTCCCAACGGTAGTCAGGATCCCAGAAGATTTGAGGCGCCCACACACGGTTGATGGTGCTCCAGTCCTTGTATGGAGACTTGGCTGTGGCAGCATCGCAGAAGTTCTGCATACCCTTGCGGTAATCGAAGGTAACGCTGGTCCAGTTTTTCAGGTCCTTGCTCTTCAGGAGGTCGATGCCATAGTTATCCCACTTGCGGCTCTTGCGCACGCACATATCGGTGGTAACCATGATGTACCCCTTGCCATTGTGCATGCGTGTGATGTAGGCATCGCGGGTACCGCCTTCGATGCGGGCGTGCTCTTCCGGGTCGAAGATTGGCTTGCCATCGTTGATGTCCTGATAGTTGTAGCCATCACGTGATACGGCGTAGGCGGTCCACTCTCCCTTGTCGCTCATGTGACAGTAGAGATAACCGTAATCGCCCTTTACTAAATTCTGTGCGGTCATTGGCATAAAGGCTGCCAACGCCAGGAGAACTGCTGATAATTTCTTTTTCATTTTCTGCTGATTTGCTAGTTTAATTATTATTAGTTGAAATATTGAGTGCAAATTTACACTTTTTATTTGAGATTACCAAATTCTTGGGGGGAGAATGGGGAGTTTTAACGAAAAAGGGAGGAAAACCTCAATCACTGAGATTAACCTCCCTGCACTTATAGTTAAAAATAACCGATTTTTACTTGCTCAGGTACTTATCAACCTGGGCTGCAATCTTTCTGCCGCTTGCCATCGCACGAACCACCAGAGATGCTCCGCTGGCGGCATCACCTGCTACGAAGACATTCTCGGCAAACTCAGGCTGCTGTGGCTTCAGGAAGCCCATTGCCAAGAACACAGCCTCAGCCTTGATAATCTCTGGCTCACCTGCCTCTACCATCAGTGGGCGACCGCCCTCTGGGTTTGGCTTCCAGTCGATAGGCTGAACCTTCACACCAGTCAGCTTGCCGTTATTGCCGAGGAACTCCAATGAGTTGATGTTCCAGCGGCGGGTACAGCCTTCCTCATGACTGGAGGTGGTCTTCAGGGTGCGAGGCCAGTTTGGCCAAGGATTCTTAGGGTCCTCTGGGCCTTCCACTGGCTTAGGCATGATTTCAATCTGGGTCACGCTCTTGCAACCCTGGCGATGAGCGGTACCGATGCAGTCGGAACCTGTATCACCACCACCGATTACCAACACATCCTTGCCCTTGCAGTTAACCAGTTCGTCCTTAGAGAACTCCATGCCGGCGAGGATACGGTTCTGCTGAGAAAGCAGTTCCAGGGCGAAATAAACACCCTTCAGTTCTCTTCCAGGAATCTTCAGGTCGCGGGCTGTTGGTGTACCGGTAGATACCACGTAGGCATCGAAGCCTTCTGGCAACTTAGTAACGTCAATATGCTGGTTGTATCTGAACTCGATGCCCTCCTCTTCGAGAAGACGGAGACGGCGGTCGATGATGCTCTTGTTGAGCTTGA
>OKRS01002050.1_pt1 | contig 12184 bp, 23 predicted proteins | sample 1601191 | NCBI WGS metagenome assembly OKRS01 (sample SAMEA3541509, study PRJEB24748) | human gut metagenome | biome: human gut; feature: human-associated habitat; material: faeces | place: China | collected 2012
TCAACCAACCCACGGAGGAAATCGTGTTTGATCCGTTTTCTGTCATTGCCGCGGTCGCTACGGCGGCCACAGCCGTTTTCATGTATCCAAACTTCCTAGCCTCACGCCCTACCATCGACGTTTGCATCGATGACGTTCCGAACAGCACCCGTCGCGGTTCACGTGGTGAACAGCTGCAGAGGGACGGCTTTTTCGCCATGACCGTCACGATCCAAGCGGCGACGATGCCGGTCGTGCTCAGATCGATAGAAGTCAAAGATGCGATCTTTCCCACGTTTGTGAAGAAGGGCGGCGAGTTCGTGCCGACAGCCGACCTCTCGGCAGGCAAGAAGCAACTCGCCATCTCGCTTCGCCCCAACGAATCGAAGACCCTGAGGTTCTTGGTGAAGCCGACAATTGCAGAGAGCGGTACGCTCGAGGTTGTCATTCCGTTCTCCTACTTGCGCCCCGCTCTTCGGGCGAGTTGTGACTATGAGCGAACTCATTACATCGACGAGTGAGCTCCCTCACTTCTCTCTGCAGCTTGGAAATCTGACGGTTGTGTCGATCTATTGCCCTGCCGGACATGACGATGCAGAAGCAGAGCGTTAGGATTGAGAAATCCTGTAGGTGATCGGTTGTGAATAGCCAGCTGAAGAATTCGCTCATCAGAGCCTCCTTTCTGGCTTAACCATGCTCGACTCAACCAGGCCGATCAGAATCTGGTCGATCTCTTCACGAAGCCTGTGCGTCGTGTCTGCCACTTGCCCGATGTCAGGGAACTTGCCCGAGACGGTTCCTCTCAGGGCTTCCTCGAGTTGATCGAGGCTCTTGCGAGCGGCGACAATACCCTCACCGGCCTTAGCCAAGGCTTTGTTTCTTTCATTCACCCATTCGGCGGTTAAATATGTCTGACTCATATGAAATTCCTTTTCTTCATGCCTTAGATAGTTTGAGAAAGGTCGAATCGTGTAAATGTCCCAGATGCAACGTCGTTGCTCAGCAAATTCCCATTCCGATTCCACAACGCATCAAGGAACCGCAAAACAACGAAGACTTTTTCCGAGAGCATCACCTCGATAGAAAAATCAGTGTTGAAATGCTTGCCACGTTCTTTCCAATGGCAGAGGTTTGTGTCAAACAATGTGTTAACTGCCAGAAATTCAGCCTTTGGATTGACGGAAAGCTCGTTTGGCCTGAACCCGATCCAGTTCCCGCTTCCAAGTACATGCCCGAGCCTGTTAAGGACGTTTGGGATGAGGCGCAAAGCATTGCAATAAAATCGCCTGCGGCGGCCGCCGGATTGCTTCGTCACGCCCTTGAGAGGTTCTGTGAATACCGGGGTATTACGACAGGATCCTTGGCTAGCCGTATCAACGCCCTCGGACTTCCTGAACGAATTACCGCTGCGGCCCATGCTTGCCGACATCTTGGTAACGATGGCGTTCATGAGGGGTTCATTTATTACCCCAAGGACGCGACGTATGACATCGTTGTTCAAATGTCGAACCTGTTGAACCTGATCGTTGAGCAAACGATCGGTGTTGAAGAACAAACAAAAGCGCTGATTGAAATGCACAACAACCGGAAGTGACATCAGATCAACTCCTCAATGCTCATGATTCGCTTTCGTTGACTTTCACCCTTGAAGTACAGGAAGACGCTCGAGCCATAGATGCGGTTAAAAATTCGTTCACCCAACTTCGCCTTGAGCGTGTTGGGATTGCTTTCCTGCGTGTCGGGCTTCACGTCTGGCAGAAGATTCGTGACGTAGATGGTCGGAAGGTGCCGCGAGTAGCGCACGTCCAGTAGAGACATCAACTGAGACTCTTCAAAGGACGATCCGTTCTGCACGCCGATTTCGTCGATGACGAGGAGCGGTGCCTTGACGAGGGCGTCATAGTCTGCCGTGTCGGCCTTGAAGGCGTCTGCCTTGCGGATGGCTCGGAGCACGTCCCACATCGGCACGTAGAGCCCCTGCACCTTGCCGAGAAGCTCCTGCAAGATCGCGCATGCCAACATCGTCTTGCCGGTACCGCACTGGCCGTAGAGGCAGAAGCCCACGCCCTTGGGAGCGATCTTCTCGAAGTTGTCGACGTAGAGCCGCGCCTGGCGAAGCGCCTCACAGAGCTGCGCATTCGTCTCACGGAAGCCCTTGAGCGTCTTGCTCACGAACTCGTCGGGGATGCGTGCGCGTCGCACAGCGGTGTCGTGAGCAGCCTTCGCAGCCTCCTCTGCACGCTTTTTCTCGAGTGCCTCAGCTTCTGCCTTGAAGCGCTCACGCTCGGCCTTTTCTTCAGGGGAGTTCCAACGCTCCTCAGCGCACATCGGACATTCAGGCGTATGAGCAACCTTTCCGCCTACGATCGCCTGCTCGACCGTGTACTGACCGTGCTTCGGACAGGTCAGCGTCACCTTTCGGACCCCCGTCTCCCTAAAAATCTTTACTACATCGTTCATCAGAAACTCCCGTCGCCGTAGTAGGCGTCATCGAAAATGAGTGGCTTGTTGTTGCGTTGTGCGTATGACTGGCTCTGCGGCCTGCTGCTAGCGAACTCTTCGGCCTTCGTCGTCCAAGTTCTCCAAGCAGCCAGCCAGTTGCTGTACCGGTTGTCTTTGGAAAGGTGGAAGTTGACGAACTTTGTGAACTCGGCCTGAGCGTTGATGCTCGGATGCTTTGCTTGTGCGTACTCAAGGTATTCAGGCGGGATGGGATCGTCAGGAGAGAAAGGGCAGCTTGTCTTTGGCTTGGCTCTTGTCGCCTTTGGCTTTTCGACCTTTTTCGTGGCGTCGGGAAAATGGTCGGTTTCCCACGGCGCTTGCGCGGGCAAGCTATTCCCTGTTCTACTTCCCTGTTCTATTTCCCTGTTCCTATTCCCTGTTACATCCTGATTTTCGGGGGACCCCTCCCCCCTTTTTTCGGGGGACCCTCTCCCCCTTTTTTGGGGTACGGTACCCCGATCTTCGGGGGAGGCATCCTGATCTTCGGGGGAGGCATCCTGATTTTTGGAGCTCACCCATTCAGAAGCTACAAAGCCGATAAGTGCATACTCAGTGCGCAGGATCTGCCCCGTCTCAGGATCGCGGATAAACTCACGGCTGATGAACCCACCTTCTTCGAGTCGCTTGATAGCAGCCGTTATCGTGTCGGCCTTTTTGACCTCGAGCACTCGGGCGATCTTGCTTACTGACGGACAACACAAACCGGTTTGGCCGTTGTGGTAGAAAGCTAGTTCACGCAAAACGGCCTTAGCAGTCGAGTTACCGACTGTCTGACTTCTCGCCCATCGCTCAGCCGCATAAGACATAGCTATCCCTCGCAAACGCGACGCGTAAGCTTGTTCAGGTCAGACGCCTTCGCGCCTGTGATGCGAGCGAACTCCTCGACGTAATCGAGGCTTACGCTATTAGAAACGCACCAGTTGCGCACCGTCTGGCGGGTAACGCCAAGGCGCTTGGCGATGTCTTTCTGAGCACCGCGCTTCAACCCGTTGCGGAGCGCGTAACGCTCGAGCGCGATGGACACCGTTGTGTCGCGCATAGCTCCTCCATGTGGAAAGGTAAATTTACTTTACCTTATATTACCACAAGAAGGGTAATCGTACTTACCAGACTTCCGTTAAATCTCCTTTTACAATGATCTTTCACTACGGAGGAGCTATGTCAGCAGTTAGCGAAAGAATTGGCGCTCTCGTGAAGGCGTCCGGCCTTTCGAACAGAGAGCTTGCCCGTCGGCTCGGGACGACTCACGTCACGATCTCGAACTGGTTGAACGGTGCATCGGAGCCGAACGAAAGCGGTCTCGAGAAGCTGTGCGAATTTTTCGAGGTCACGCCCGCCTATATCAAATATGGCGACGGCAACGCTCCCCAGGGGCAGACGATCATCACGGACGATGTAGTATCGATCCCGCTCATCAACGCCGAGGTCTCCTGCGGTCAGGGCTTCCTGAATGACCGAGAGCTCATCCTGATCCGGTTCGTCAGAGTGTCGATCGAGCTGATCCGGCGCTATTGCCCGACCGCGAACCTGCGGTCACTGCAGATCATGACCGCCTTCGGTGACTCGATGGAGCCGACATTGTGCGAAGGCGACTCTGTAATCGTCGACGTGTCGGAGAAGACGGTTCGGCGCGATGGCATGTACGTCATCCGCATCGGAGACGGTCTATTCGTCAAGCGCGTACAGATCATCCCCAGAGGCCTCCGCCTCCTTTCAGACAACGAGTTCTACAAGCCTATCGACACCACCGAAGAGGACATTGCCATCGTCGGCCGCGCCTACGTCGGCCTATGTTTAAAGCGCCTCTAACCCAAACCCCTCCACCACAAGAGCCGGGCCTAAGCCCGGCTTTTTTGCATCCCTATTTCGCAAGGGTTTGACATAGGTTAAACCTACCTTTCCAAATTCCCGCGCATTTATTTGCCGCCTGTTTTCCACTTTTACCGTTCTATGGTAAACTGGCTTTAACGTTACGGAAAGCATTGCTGTCCGCAACACTCTCGGCGCGCTGCAGCGCCCCCTCCCGCGGACGAAACCCCGCCCTCCCGAGCAAGGAGCCTCGGCGGCGGCACGGAGCGAGAGAAAGGGACTGCAGCGATGTCCGAATCTCGGCACTTAGCTGTGTCGGGGACCGCCTGAGAAGCGGCTGTAGCTTTGGCTAGAAGGGTCTAGCGACGCGCAGTACAGCTCAGAACGGTAGTCGCAAAGGTCGCGCATGAAAAGTGAGCGGACGGCTGGAGGGCATCTTCCAGTGCGGTTGGGTTGGGGACCACCTGAAAGCGACGGATGCTCGCCCCACGAGCTAGATCAGGATCAGCTGAAACGAAGCAGAGTGCGATGCACCGAGCGGCCTGAGCGCAGACGATGCGCAGCCGCGACCTGATCGAAAGCCGATCTAAGCCCTTTCCACAGAGAGGGCTTAGGTGGGTTTTCGAAAGGAGAACTGCATGACAGAACGTACAGACGACGAGCTACTCGAAGAGTTGGTTCTTGAAGTAGTAACAGAAGAGCTTTTTAGAGAAAACGGAAACGCTGACCACTGGATGCGTGAAGCGCTTGAACGCTGCCGAACTTCCAGTGGCCAGAGGATTCTTAGAGAAGCTTATGTCGCTTGGCTAGAAGTTGAAGAACCTCAACGTCTTGACGGTAAGCGAACTCTCCTGCGAAAGATACTAGACCGCAGTTCACCGGATCCATCTGAATCGGCTTGAGGTTCATTTGTCCGGCTACAGCAACGGCCGTAAACGACACGATGTTGTACGGGTTGATTTGGGCTTCCTCAAGCGCCTCAACGCGGCTTTCTAAATCGGAGACCCTTTGCACCAATCGCTGAACTTCATATAGCTCCATATTCCCTCCTTTGGGAGTTGGTTAAACAAACGTCGAAACTGCTAGATCCCGACGTCTTTAGCTTACAACCAAAGGAGGGAGCCGATTCAAGCGCCTTCGCTTCCCACTCAACCGAATACCGAGTCATCGACTTGCGAGGGTGCTTGAACCAGCTTTCACAAGAAAGGACGGCTACGCGGTTTACATCCGCACCTACAGCGGGTAAGATGAGGATACCTTATACGACGATCCCCGATTTCAGGGATGGAACATCATGACTAAGTTAAACACATCGCTCATGACGAATTTCATGAAGGGCGTGTGCGATGGGTTGGTAGCTCCTTTTGTAGCCTTGAACCCGCCTCGTGTGCGAACGAAAATTGATCGTCGCCTGTTCGAGACGTCTTACCGCTCACCTGCAGAAGACATGATCAACATTAAAAGAGACTTCGATAAAGCTGTAGCCTATGCAAGAAAAGAGCTCGACGCAGCCAGAACGGATTACCGACAGTAAAGGCAATGTGCCGGACGTCCAGACAGAGGCTCAAACTCAGCTAATCGCGGCAAAATCCGAAACCTTTGAGGGACCTTTGCCTCACCCGGACATTTTGGCGCGGTACGAGAATATTCTCCCTGGCATCGCAGACAGAATCGTCAGAATGGCCGAGGCCGAACAAAATGCTCGACACTCTGCCATCGATCAGGATGCCAAAAACAAATCCACTCTTGTTGACATAGCAGCGAAAGAAAGCGCTGGAGCTCTTGAGGCACAGAAAAAAGGCCAGAACATCGGTCTGGCCATATCTCTTGTTTGCGTTCTATGCGCCATCGTCTGCGCACTCATGGACAAACCAACAATCGTAACGTGCGCATTCTTGGCCGTCCCAACAGCATCGCTCATCGGTTCATTTATGCCAAAACTATGGCGTAACGACGTAAAAGAAGAAAAGTAATCACCAGATCTCACGCTCTAAACACCTTGTTCATACAGCCCTCGGCACACGCCGGGGGCTTTTTATTGCCTGAACATCATGCAAAAAATCAAAGACTTTGAGACCTTCGCCGCCGGGTACTTTCTCGGGCTCGGCATCAAGAAGCCGACCGCCGAAGACATCTGCCGGCTCAGCGTTGATTGCAGAGCGTTCGCCGCTGCGCTCAGCTTCTACATGTTCACAGACCCCTATGTACTGTCGAAAGTGCGCACGCCTGACAAGTACGAGGCGGTCGCGAAGAACATCCAGTGCTTCATAGAGGCACTTCCGTAACGACTTCGAGGGCAACGGCATGACGCAGATATGTGCCGATCTGGCGGCTCACTAGGCCAGATCCCAAAGCCGGGGCATCTGCAGACGAGAGGCTTTTGCGTTCACCCCGGCTCCCTCACCCACCACAAACCAAAAGACATTCACGCGCCCTTGCCCGTGCCATCACGAGCCGGCAGTTCTTCCGAGCGAGGGCGTCTGAATGTCTTTTCTTTTTTCGGAGGCGTCATGAAGCGCTTTATTACTTACCTCGACGGTCTCGCACGTCGCACCTACTTCGGCACGGACGGCACGGAGCCAGTCCGCTCTGGCGTACTCGGGTACTTCATCGAGGGCCTCGAAGGACTGATCGGGTTCTTCGGCCTGGTGATCTTGCCGGCCATGGCGGCTGCCACCCTCTACCGCTGGATTTTTGATTAAGGAGAACGATATGGCTTGGAACTACCCCGACGGCTGCGGCCCCGACGACTACGAAAAGTGGTGCGGCCCCGACCCTGACGAAGAAGACGAGGATGAGGACGAAGAAAGTTACGACGAAGATGACGAAGGCGAAGACGAAGGCGAGGTGCTCGAATGAGCTTCTCAGACCCGGTTCGAATCATCGACCACATCCCCCAGGATTTCGACATGAAACGAATTACTCGAAAGCGACCGCTACAGCAGCGCAAGCTCGCAAAGGCTCAGTCGGCGAAAGCCCCTGAGCCTTTTTCATGCGAGCGCCATGGACGCGTCTGGACGCTCATCAGCTTCATCGGCGCGCTGGCAATCGTCGCCGGAGCGCTCATTACTGGACACTGGGAGAGATAAATGGACACTTTCAAAGACTTCGCGCTTGAGCTGCACGAAAAGGGCATCAAGGCAACGATGGACAACGCCAGAACGTTCGTCCTTAGCAACTACGACCGCGTGCTTCCTGCCTACTGGCTAAACCCCGACGCGAGAATCAAAGCGCTCTACGCGCTGATGGAGACGCGCTACGTGGACGACTTCGAGTCGTCTCTCAAGGCGACGCTCACGCTCAGCTCGGAGCTCGACCGAGCCCTTGAGCATGCAACCTCAATGCTCTACGGCGAGATGCTCGAACTCGAGTACGACGAGCGCCACAAGATTGAGGAGTAAGCATGACGATCACCACGCTTGAGCCGCTCGAGCTACCGATGCCCGAGCCTGAGGACGAGGTCGACGTCGACCCGTATCCCGAATACAGCAGCCGCGACGAGTTCGAGCGCGCGCAGTGGTTCGGCGATCGGGCAAAGCGTCCCGAGCCGATCTACAGCAAGACTCTCGAAGACTTCTACGCGATCAACGACGACGAAATACCTTTCTGAGGACGACACCATGAGCTACGCTACGCTAATACTCGGGAACCCTGGTACTGGCAAGACCGCCAGTCTACGCAATCTGGACCCGAAGAAAACCCTGCTGATTCAACCCATTCGCAAGCCGCTTCCCTTCCGGTCTAAAAACTGGAGGGAAATCAAAGCAAAGGGAGACGGCGGAAACATTGTGGTCTCTGCCGATCCTGCGTACATCATCAACTGCATGGTGAAGTGGCCGCATGAAATCATCGTCATTGACGACTGGAACTACATCCTGACCCGCAAGTACATGGAGTCGCCATCTGGCGGCAACCAGTTCGATCTCTTCAAGCAGATCGGGCAGGACGGATACAACATCATCAGAGCCGCGACAGAACTTGACGCAAACAAACGAGTCTATGTCTTTGCCCACACGCAAACAGATGACATGGGCAACGTTCAGGTGAAAACCCTTGGCAGGCTGCTTTCAGAAAAGATTTGCGTCGAGGGAATGTTCACCACGGTTCTACGAACAAAGGTCACGGACAATCGGTATCGCTTCACCACCAGAAACTCCGGCAACGACACGGTTAAGACCCCGCTCGGCATGTTCGAGCAGGCTGAGATCGAAAACGATCTGGCAGAGATCGACCGTATCGCTTGCGAGTACTGGGGCATTGGCGAACCCGAAGAAGAGTGAGTTTTGGAAGCGGATAGGCTGATCACCAAAAAGGCGCAACTCTGACGCCCTTCCGCCTCCACTAATTCAGAGAGCTAATACAGAGGTAGCTATGCGAAAAATTGACATCACAGGCAAGCGTTTTGGTCGACTTGTCGTAATTGGCGAAGTCGAACGAAAGGGAACGCGAGTTTTTTGGGAATGCCAGTGTGACTGCGGGAATCGCACAACCGTGGAATCGTATCCGCTTCGTCACGGCGCTACCAACTCGTGCGGTTGTCTCAACAACGAAATGCGGATTGCGAGAAGCGTAACCCATGGCGAAACAGAGACTCGTCTTTATCGCACTTGGAGCCACATCAAAGGACGGTGTTTTACACCTACGGACGCTGCCTATCAGAACTACGGCGGGCGCGGCATAACGATGTGCGAAGAATGGCGTAACGACTTCACTTCGTTCCGAGACTGGGCGCAATCGCATGGCTATCGAGAAGATTTGACAATCGACCGCATCAACAATAACGGGAATTACGAACCATCGAACTGTCGATGGGTCTCGCAAAAAATTCAGAATCGAAATCGAAGAGATAACTTTTTATACAAAGGTAAATGCCTTTCTGAATGGTGTGAAGAAACCGGGCTGAGTCACTCTCTTGTTCTAGCTCGTATTCGTCGACTTGGGTGGTCGATTGAAAAAGCACTCTTTACGCCAGCACGAACCTTTACTCGCTCATCTACAAAATTAACTCACAAGGAAAACGAAGAATGATCACTACCTTTACCATGAACCGCAAGTCTGCGGAAAAGGTTGCTGGCTTCAACGGCATCGACAAGTCCGGCAAGTACGTCGGCACCCTCACACAGGTTGAAGTCGCCGAAAGCAAGGCGGGCGCGACTTACGTCGAGTTCGCCTTCAAGGCGCTTCGCTGGATCGAGTGCGGTGAGGCCGCCGAAGAGCGCGGCGAGAAGATGGCCTTTATCCGCCTCTTTGTCTCCTCTCGCAACGGCGACCGCACCTTCGGGGCCGACATCATGGACGCGCTGCTTGCCGTGCTCAAGCTCGATAAGGTTGAGGCTACGCAAGCGCAGGTCTTTAACCGCGACGGCACGAAGCGTCCGGGCTATCGCATCGGCGCACTCGAGGGCCAGACCATCGGCCTGCTCCTCCAGCGCGAGAACCGCGAGTATGAGCACGAGGGGCAAATCAAGACGACCTACCAGATGAACATCATCACGCCGTTCCATCAGGTTACCGGGCAGAACGCGAAGGAAGTCCTGAACAACCTCGAGGCCAAGGCAGTCGAGGCTAAGTTCAAGAACCTGAAGGACAAGGAAGCCAAGCCCGTCACGCCGTCGGCTCCGGTTGCGCATCCCTACGACGACGCTCCGCTTGACGACAACCCATTCTGACCATTTTCGTGACGCCACGAAAATGATCACTAGCCCTCGGCGAAAGCCGGGGGCTTTTTGACAACGCGCTTCCGGCCGCCATCACGAGCGGCGGAGTTCCCCCGGTGGCGCTTGAATGCTTTTTGAACTGTTGCACATCTTTTTACTGGGTCGCAAGAACATCCCATGATACCAGCACGCGCTCCGTCTTCGACTTTGTTTCCTTTACAAGAATCGTAACAGCAACGCAAGAGCCAACTTCCATGATCGCAGCAACTTCACTAGGCCGCTCAGGCATTGCATCATCAAACAATCCGGGAGGCGGAATCTTTACGGTCAATTCCTCACTACCATCCACTACCTTCAGATCCACCTTGATGATGTTCCCATCACGATGGAACCCAGTGACCTGACAGGTGGCCTCAAAGGTATCTGCCTCTGCTTCCTGACGAGGCGACCTGGTGTTCAGCTTTCGGATATCCTCGCTGCTGTAATGACGTTCACCCCAGTCAACCGAATCTGCATCTCGAGCTGACTTGGCCGTCGCATCCCCAGCAACCTCCACAGCAGTCTTAATGGGTTCTGTCAACGCCCTAGCCATATCAGCCATGCCGGCTACCGTTTGATCGTTTTCAATCGCTCTCGTGATAAAGGGCGTAATTACAATGCCGGCGAATGCGCATATCGCAAAGCATGCGACGATGCACTTATGCTTTGAATCCATGTTTTCAGTCATTTTGCTTATCAAAGACAAAATGTATTTAAGACCCGGGATCTGGATGTCAGAACAGCCAGGAGAGACCTTTATGACAATTTCAAACTGCGCTTTCTCTTCAGCACTAAGAGCTGTGATGCGTGAGGTACCGTGAAGCACCTCAGCCGCCGCCCGATACAGAGCAACTTGAAGAGCTCCAAGGGATTTAGCCACGTCGCCACTAATAGAGCTATCAAATTGTTCTCCGTGGATCTTTATCCGAAGGGTCATGAGATCCGGAGACACGTTCTCAAACTTGAAGTTGTCTCCGGCCTTTAGCAAATCATCGATCGTGTGAATTGTGTAGCTCACAAGGACCTCCTCTTCTTTCAACCAGTCTACTCTAGGCGACCGTCCTGATATGTGGCTTACTTCTCGCTTTTGACAACGCGCCTGTGTTTCGGGTATGCTTCTCGTGTCGGCACCGCAATGGTGCGACGCGGGCCTGAGAAACCCAAATCAATAGGCGCTAAGGCCGCCAACGCGGCTTTTTTTGTGAGCAAAGAACATCTGCGCAAAATTGCGCACATGCTCGTCTCCTTTATGGGAGAGGCTTGCGGGACCGCTTCGGCGGGGCTGTTTCCTATTGAACGGTTTTCTCACCCCGCAAGTCCTCGCCCACCCGCCTGAGAAACGGGCGCGAGGTGCAACCTCAATAGGAGACAGCAATGTCAATCATCAACGCTCAAGCCTTCAAGATTATTGAAGGTCGTCCCGTCACATCCAGTCGAATTGTTGCCGAGTACTTCGGCAAGCGTCACAATGACGTTCTTCGTGGCATTCGAGACCTCATCGAAAAGAACACGGATCTCTCCAAGTCTTTCATTGCACGAGAAGAACAGATCGAGACCGGTAATGGCGCATCGCGGTCTAATCCAGTGTTCCTAATGGACCAGAAAGGCTTCTGCATCCTCGCCATGGGGTTCACCGGCTCGAAGGCACTCGAATTCAAGTGCGCGTTCTACGACGAGTTCGAACGCATGAAGCACGAGCTCGAGGCACCAACCACGATCACGCCCGCAGAGCAGCGAGCCATCCAGCGCGAAGTGGCAATCCGTGCGCATAAGACCTCATCGAACTATCGGACGATCTACCGCGCCATCAAGGCACGCTACCAGATCGCACGCTACGACCAACTGCCTCGCACTCAGCTCGAAGACTGCCTCGACTTCATCAGAGAGGTTGAGCTCGATGTCCCCGAGGTGCCGCACACCACGCGCCCCGATGATGGCGGCTGCCCGCACTGTGGCCTGCATCCCATCCCCGCGGGCTCGATCGTCCTCTCCGCGCGTGAGGCCGAGAACCTGCGGACTTTCGTCTACTACTGGAGGTACCTCTTCCGCGAAGACCTCGAGACCGTCCTCAAGCTGATGCGTCTCCTCCAGTCGCCTTTCGCGCCTCGCTTCTACGAAGCCGTGACAAGCATGAACATTGGCTCCATCGAGGCCCTACTCGAGCGCAACGGCTATAGCGTGAAGCAGTTGTCCTGCTA